>JAAUXT010083495.1_pt1 | contig 71703 bp, 77 predicted proteins | sample 7278171 | NCBI WGS metagenome assembly JAAUXT01 (sample SAMN14350112, study PRJNA611818) | marine sediment metagenome | isolation source: surface marine sediment (1.8m) | place: French Polynesia: Moorea | collected 2018-08
CTCTCTCTCTCTCTCTCTCTCTCTCTCTCTCTCTCTCTCTCTCTCCACACACACACACACACACACACACACACACACACACACACCGAAACTCCATGGGAAACAAGAACAAAGCAATACCGGTAGTATGTGAACTGTGCATGCGCAGTGCACGCATGTGATCGCAAACATTGGGGTAACGTACCTGTTTGTTGGAAATGTCTGTGAAGGCTCGCTTCTCAAACTCGCACACGTAATCATCTCCTTCTTGCTTCACGCTTCCTGTCACCAGCTCGTTGGAGTTGGGAAGGGTCATCCGGCAAGTATCTGAACAACAATACACAATTGCTCAACCAAAATTATCAGAATTCAATCGTTTCGAGTCCACGCTCGTGGTGTTTCTTCAGTTGAGATTGCAAACTTCATCTGAGCAGGCATCCAAACTCTCGGTGCATGATAGAGTGTGCAAAATCTGATGAACGACCGCAGTGTATACGCGTGCACGTACCTTTCACAGACATGGCAGTGTTGAAAATGGCATGCAGTGGAAGTCGCTCACAACTTGTCTTTTCTGAAACCTTACGCAAGGTTACGCACTCCACAAGGTGTGTTGGTGGCCGTTTGTGTTGATGTATTGTGTTACGTTCTGCTTTTGAAGCTTTCCATGCTCCAATCGGTAAAAATGTCACTTCTGTGATGGAGTGCTCTCTTTTTGGCCTTCAAGCAACCCTGACTCATGCAAAAGTTTGTCTGTCATCCCAGTTTTGCGCGGTGCTGCAGTGCACACTGTCTTTGCTTGTACACTCGTGTTTTCCTGGTGTTGCGACAGGTGCACAAATCTGCTGATCAATATCACGAACGTGCACGAATTCATTACAGCTGCGGGGGAATGCACCGTGTTTGGCGTGAAGTGTGAAGATCTCAACAAATCCTTGATCCATTTGCCTCGTATTGCTCCAAATGGACATGACAACGCAAATAAACTTTTCTTTGCACCATCCGTCTTTGTCTCAGTCCGACATCAATGTGTCTCAGTTCACATCCACGTTTCTTCCATCACAAACGAGTGCACATGCATGTTGTCATGGAGCAAAAATAAACACTGTCAAGCAAACTGTTGAAGAAAGGTGTGCCACATTCAAAAGACATGTATCACGGACGAACTTGAAGATGTTGATCAGTCAGTTGTCTTGAAACTGTTCACGTAGCGTGTGAGATGCGTCTGCAGGTGTGTGGCCCGCCGGTCTATTGATCAGAAGGATGGCCGCAAAAAGCGCCGAAGACGAAAAGAGCAGGAAATACCTGGAGGAGCGCGGAATCACAGAACTCCTGCAGGTAATTGGGTCGGATCAATCAATTGCGTCACGAAACGATCAGGGCGTGCCAGCAGGGCATTCTGAGAGGATTTTTTTTGCAGCGCTTGAAATTTAAGCCGCAAGAAAGAAAAAAGGTTTGTATCGTGTTTTTCGATGGGCATTGGCTTCTTTCAACGATTCCACACACCAATCTATGAGACAGCGCTTTGTTGTGAAAGGACAATTGTCAAAGGACGTGAAAAATACAAATTCCGTTAGGTTTTCAGCATCTACGGCTGATCTTCGGGTGAGAGCATAAAATGGAATGTATTTCATTGTGTACTCGCGGTTGAAAAGTAGGTCCCCAGCTGTGTCGCATTTCCTGTGATGCATCCAAAGTCCTACATACTCACATACTTATCTCTCAAATGACTGACACATGCAGTAACCAAGTGACCACACTCTTCACGCGTTGGTTCAACTGATGTGAGTTTGGTTCCGAATTTTCTTTTTGTGCGTAAAATTGTGTGTCCACACATGGCAAAAACAAAATCATTGAAAAGAAACGAAGGGTTCAATTGGCAGAATGACGCAGCCATACTTTGTGTTCCAATTATTTTTTGCGGGCGAAAGGTTCCGCGGAAACTTGACAGACGGAATTTCTCATTGAAGGCTCTGACAGTCGGGCTGATACGACATCGTCCAGAAGATCACTTGGATTTTCTTCAGAGTTGCCTTGACGAAGTGAAGGATCTTCCTTCCGATCGAGTCTCATGGGACACGTTCCTGAGCAAAAATCCCCAAGTCGCACCCATTCACAGCAGAAGCCCACTGAATGGCTCTGTGACACTCCTTGACGGGGTGACAAACAATAATGAGTCAGTGCAACTGACAAAACACCCGCTACTTCCCCAAGTGCCAAGTTCGCAAGACTTGGAATCGGAGGCTCGTACGGACAACTCGGAGATGTCGCGTCCACGGAAACGGCCACGGCGTCTGGAGCGCTTCGAATCACCGTCAACGAGCGTCACCACCTCAACCAATGGACACGATTTTGCAGGTTTGGCCTTTTCTTTTGGTCTCTTCTCTTGAGACTTCTTTTATTTCTGAGAAGTATTTGCCAGAACTGAGAGGCATCAAATCAATGGTTCTCTATGTGCAAGTGTCACACTGAATCAGACAAAGAATCAGACCAACTTTTGCCTGTGAAAATTGCAGTGTGGCGTTGTGTTGACAGAGATTGAAAAGTCGATGGAGAACGGTTTGGTGATTTGGGACTCCCATGCTGCTGGATCTCGATTGGTCGAAAATGTGTGACCTACAAATAGAACATTATTACAATGCTTTGCAGATAATATGCAAGTTATTTCCAAACTGCGTTTTGCACCAGCAACTTGTTTTGACTATTCTCAAAGGAAAAAAGTAAATCCTTGAAAGTGAAACTGGACATTCAATTTTCTTCCCCAAGCAGCCATCAGATTGAACATTCCTTGTTTTGATCTGAAAATAGGTTTGATCCCCAAAGTATTTCCACACTTCCAATTGTGTGAACAAAGTGTGGGGAGAATCAAGGCAACCTGGTGTGTTTCATCTGTATTCGCACATGTTAAATTCCAAATGTAAATCACATAACTTTTGGGGAGGTGGTGTTCAAAATACAACTGTGGTTGCGACATCGAAAGGTGAAAATTATTTCCTGGTTCAAGTGCTAAAAGGCAGGCTTGGCATTCATCCAAGCAGCATCTCCATGTCACAACTTCACAATGAGAGTCCACAGTTCAAGGAGACCATTGTGCACACACTGTGGAAATACTGCCTCTTTATGGCATCTGTTCCGGACTCAGATATTTGTTTATACATGCAGAAAACAGCAAGTGGCGAGGTGAAGTGGAATTTGATCAAGTGAGGCCTTTATGGAAACAAGATTGTCTGTTGAGTACTTTCTGCATGTGTGGAGTTCGAAATCCACAGGAATACGAAAGACAGCTGACACAAGATCTGTTGTGAAAAAATCAATGTTTCGCAGTTTCTTTGCGTGTGAAAAAATTGCAATCTCGAGGGAATTTTTGCCGTCTGCACGTTCACAGACAAGTACCGATAACAATGGTGACAAAGTCGTACTCGCTTGGGGACGCCGACCTTGGTCTCAACCAGTGTATGACGCTCAGAGGTTCAAAATTATATCGGGTGTTATTTTGGGCTTCAGGTGTTCCCCAACTTCAAGAAAGAATTTAACTGTGAAGGACGGACAAAGTGAAAATGTATTCTCAGGGCGTGCGGGCCGGGCCCCTGCCCCCTGGATCCACTTGGCTTGTTCAAATAACATTGTCAGTCCATTTGGATTGACTCAATAAATCTTGTTCCAACTATCTGACATGAATTGAAATTCGCCCGCAGGAAGGTGTGCATCGGGAAGTTCTTGCAGTGTGAAATTCTGCAACTTTGAGCCAATCAAATGAAATGAACTTGTGGCCAAAGGAAATAATTGTGTTTATCCACGGGCAGACCGTTGGAGGGGAGCTGGCTCCCCGCGCCTCCAAACATTTTTGTGTTGCAAAAAATTATTTTTGTCTGACACCTGAAATTTTTTGAAGTTGGAATCAAGGCCCTCAAGCGCATCGCCCCGTGAACAGATTCTGGTGCACAAAATACGTCCGAGTCCGTGTCTTGCAGGCATAGAATCTGATTTTGGTTTGGTAGGTCGGTCGCTGAACATGGCGTCGGAGGTTGCGGGCGAGACGGGCCCGTTGCCGCGGCCCCCGCTGCTGGCCGTGACCGGCCGCACGAACACGATGCTCGAGTTCGACGAGTCCATGTTCCGCGCCGCCGCTGAGGACGAGGACGACACCGCGGAGCAGAGCAGCGCCGACGCGTCCGGGAGGAACCAGCGCAGACCTGCAGATATCGACGAGAAGACCTTGCGGGTTCTAGAAGGATCGTTCAAAGATCTCCCACCAAGACCAACGTCGACAGTCAGGATTTTCCTCAGCTCGACTTTTTCAGGTAGAATCTGCTTGTGGGATGATGAAAAAGGCTTGACATTCTTCATGTATCTGTTTCTCTTGTATTTCCGCGTAATGTTCTCGCCGCGCTTGCAGATTTCAAGGCTGAGCGGAATATGCTGTCGCGCCTCGCCTACCCACCTCTCATCACATACTGCCACCAGAAGGACCTCGACTTCCAGGTGGTCGACATGCGCTGGGGCGTCACGGATGACGTCATCAACGACCACCAGGTGTCGCAACTGTGCATCAACGAGATCGTCACGTGTCAGCAGATCTCGTGCGGACCCAACTTCGTGGTGAGGTGCAGGCTACAAGGCATCCAAATTCTGATCAAACATCACGAATGTGTGGGGCGGGGGATTTGTGCAATTGAAGGCAGAGACTGAAGAACTTCGCTTTTATTCCAAACAAATATGATCGAAGATCGAAAGCAAGTTTATGGATATCAGAGATTCTTTTGTTGCGCTTCAAGATTCGTGCCTGCGTGTCACGCTAATGCACGGAGCAGACCGAATTTTCTGAAGTTCATCGCAGTGACGTGTCGATGCATTGCCGCCCCCACCAGGTGCTGCTGGGAAACCGGTACGGGTACCAGCCGTTCCCGGCGCGCATCGCCGTCTCCGAGTTCGAGACGCTGCGGCTCATCGCGGAGGACGCGGCGCTGCCCGGCGCGGAGCTCCTCACCGACTGGTTCGTCAAGGACGACAACGTCGTGCCGCCCGAATACATTCTGCAGGTAAACTCAACCGGCAGGTTTCCAAATCACTTTCAAACTGCAGCTTGTGCAAAATAGTCACAATTGCGTTCAGCACGCTCCAACCCTAACTCCAGCGGATCCACGATTGAGATGCGAGTGGGCAAACCAGTCTGTCCAAGGGGAAGGACATTTGACTTGAAAGTTGAAAAGTGGAAAATCGCCTGGGAGATAAATGGTCCCAGACGCGATGAATCAGCCAGACATCTGATGGTTTTGTGTTTCGACAAGTCGTTTGTTTTTTTGCAGCCGATAATGAGTCGCCTCGAGTTCTACTACGACAATCGCGACGAATTTCGACAGAAGCGCAAGGCCGACCAAGCCTCCTGGACGCGCATCTCGGACGCGCTGCGCCACGTGCTGCGCGCGGCGACCCGCATTGCGCGCGAGCGCGGCGTCCTGTCCGCCGAGCGCGAGCACGCCTATCACATCTCAGGTCCGTGCGCAGTCCCACGGCCAGATTATTAGAATTGATTCAAAAGAACTTGGGTGTGAGGCATTCTTCCAAAACAAGAACACTTCGAAATTTTCTCAGGTGTAAAACAAACCAAGGATTGTTGTGTTTTTTGCAGTGACCGAAGAAGAGATATCACAAGGCATTTTCCGTTCTGACAGTCCGAACGAGAAGGTGCTTTGCTATCAACGAAGTCTGGAGGGATTGATCAAGGAAGAAATAGACCAAGACGCTCCAAAATATATTGACTTGAATGACAAAAAGGAGCTAGACAGAGATGCGGAAACTCGGCGGCACAAACTCGTGAGCGAAAAGCTTCCGAATGCCATCGATCAAGAAAACATCAAGACTTACGCCGTACCGTGGAAAGGCAAAGCTCTGGAAAATGCCAAAGATCAGAAAGATGATGAGTACATATCATACCTGCACAACTTTTGTCGAGACTTTGTCGAAGACATGAAGAAACTTGTCGACAAAAACGTGGAATACTTGAGGAACCACAGGAAGGGAGAAGTGGAAGGTTTTTACGAGGAAGTCTTACATCACAGTCAGTTCGCCAAAAGCAAGTGCGAGCTGTTCTGTGGCAGGGAGACTGAGATCGAGCTCATCAAACAGTATCTCCAGAGTTCAGAGCAAGAGCGACGTCCTTTCATCATTCACACCAAGTCTGGGTACGGAAAGACGGCGTTGATGGCACACGTCTCGAGTCGAGTGCACGAGTGGCTGGGTGACGGCGCAGTCCTCATCCTCCGCTTCCTCGGCACATCGCCCCAAAGCTCTTCCATCGTCAGTCTGCTCAGTTCAATCGTACGCCAGATATGTGTCGTATACGGACTAAAAGTGCCGGCGGACAGCGTCATGGAGATGTTCAGTGACGCACGGCGATGCCTCTGGTCCGTCCTCAAGAGCACACGTGACGTCAAACCTCTTCGACCCCTGGTGTTGGTTCTGGATGCCGTGGACCAGCTTCAGGACTCGTACGGGGCCTACGAGTTCTTGTGGCTGATGAGAACTCTGCCGCCGAACGTCTCAATCATCGTGTCGATGCTGTCTGACAGGCATCACTTGGTGAAAAACGTCCAGGCCAGGCTCGGGCTTGACGCGCCGTTGCTGGAGCTCCCGCTGCTGCCCGAGTCCACAGGAGCAGAAATTGTCGACTGCTATCTGAAGACCAACAAGAGGCTTGTCACTCCTGAACAGAAGCAGCTCGTCCTCTCCGCCTTTGAGCGGAACCGACAAGCTTTGTTCCTCAAGCTGATCTTGGACCAAGCCAAGACATGGAACTCTTACACGCCTGTGGCCACCATCAGGTTGGCAACGACAGTCCACAAGGCGATCACCTTCCTGTTTGAAAACCTGGAGGTCACGTACGGAAAGGTTTTCATTCAGAACGCACTGGGGTACCTGACGTGTGGAAGAGGCGGGTTGTCACCACTTGAAATGGAGGACATTCTCTCGTGCGACAATGACTGCATGAGCGACGTGTACCAGTACCACGACCCTCCACTCGAGGGTGTCGTGCGCCTGCCGTCGCTGATGTGGTCCCGGGTCCAGCACGCTCTGAGGGAGTATCTGACCGAGAGGCAGGTCGATGGCAAGACCGTGATGGCTTGGTACCACCGGCAGTTCGTCGAGGCATCCGAGATGCGATTTCTGAAGCCAGACTCCAGGAAACAGAAACTGCACTTTGCTCTGTCTGAACTGTTCATGCAGGAAGAAGGGATCACCAAGACGGTGATATTGCACCACAGGAATGGGAAAGTAATCGAGAATGCGGACAGATGTGTGACACCGCAACCGCTCAATGTCAAGAACAAACGCAAGCTGCACGCCCTGCCCCACCACCTGCTGCATTCTGGGAGAAAGGAGCCGCTCAAGAAGCAGTGTCTGCTGAACTTCGACTTCCTGCTCATCAAACTCAAAGCTGTTCAAATCGGAGCCTTGTTCAACGAGTACCGGGACATGGCTGAATGCAAACTCCTCGCGGAGGAAGAAGACGTCAAGCTCTTCCTGGATCTGCTTCAGCTCTGCTACAACGCACTGACGTGGGACCCGAACCTCTTCGCCTTCCACGTGAAGGAATGTCTGAAGAGCTGCAGCCAGGGCCACCCTCTCCTTCAGATTCTGGTTCAGGACGCGGAAGCCTGGATCGAGACGAGCAACGCCCTGCTGTTGCTTCCCGTCAACCAGTTCAAAGTGGATCCAGCGGACAGTCCGCTCAAGTTCAGCATCCTGATCGGATACGACGGGAAACTGACCCGCGACGAAGAACACCTTGTGTGCTACTGGTGCGAAGCAACGTCCAACGTCAACAAGATCAACATCATCAACCTCAAGACCAAAGACATCGTCGCCAGTGTGACCACCGACAAACCGACTCCTGTGGCAATCACCAATGACGACAAAAGGTTCATTTTTGGAGACGACAGGAGCATGAGAGTGTGCGAGATATCGAGCGGCGACAAGATCAAGCGTTTTCCGCATCTTGAAAATCTCTACGAAAAGGTCACCGTCCGCTGCATCTGTCTGAGTCACAGTGGTAAATACGCCGTGATCGCCATCAGGTGTGGACGACCAAAAGCGAAAGAGAGCAAGAACAACAAGTGGAAACAGACGACGCACATCATCCTGCTCGACATGGAACAGTTTGAGAGGAAGACAGAAGTAGAGTATCATGGAAGCAAGCACCCAGAGAAGGTGTACTTCGTGAACAACGACAGTCAAATTCTGGTCAGTGCCAAGGACAAGATTTCCGTCTTCAGCGTCCCAGATTTGCAGGTGAAACAGGTGCAAATCCCGTTTCACGTCAACAGCCAAGCGCAGAAACTCGTTGAAGATCACAACCTGCTCTTCTCTGCTGTGTCCCACGGCAAAGAGGCGAAGGTGTGCCTCTTCAACTACCAATATCACGTCTTAGAATACTCCAAGGACGTTCATCCCAAGATAATGGACAAGGCGACACCCTTCGGATTGTGCGTGAATGAGGATGCCAGCGTCGTTTTGGTTGGAGTCAGCGTGAGCACACCGGCGGCGTACGAAGATTCGGTTTGCGTCTGGGACCGGAAGGCCAACACCTACTCCCACACTTTCTTGACCCACCAGCCGTACAAATCGCCAAGTTCTTTGCAAGTTCATCCAAGCTGGAGCTACGCATTGGTCGGCTGGAGCAATGGCTACCTGGCTGTGGTGGATCTGCAAAATCAGAAAGAAATTTCGGTGTACCAGGCCCACGGGCACGCAGTCTACAACATCACGTTCCTGGAGGACGGAAAGCAGTTCATCACGATGTCCCAGGATCATTGCCTCAAACTCTGGGATTCCGAGCGACAAATCAAGAAGTGTCAAGAAGAGTACGTGAATGCTCAGCAAGTGATGGAAATCGCCGAGACAGACAACGTGAGATTACTGGATGAAACTGAAGAGAGTATGGAGCTCGACGCCCTGGACGATTGCGTTGTGACTGTGAAGTCGGATCACTCCAAGGGTCCTCACTTCTGGAATCTGGAGGATGGCACTGCCAACGAACAGCTGACTGAGGCTGTGCAGGCGGTGTACAAGGAGTCCTTGTTGGAGAATCACAACCCAGACGCAGATGCCGAGGAACCTGCTCCACCAGCTGAGAAGGTGGAGTGCACGACGGATGGCCTTCCGAAAAAGATTAACTCCTTGAACAATCCGCAAAGCGGAAAGACACACGGGTCTGTTTGCTGCCAATCAAACGGTGTGCTTGTCTACGAGAGGAAGAGGCGTGATTTCATTGCGACGTGGGCGTTCAGTCTGAAAGACAGGTCCCAACCAGAGGTACTTGGCCAGTATGCCAGCAGAGCATTTCTTAGATGTATTTCTCCAGTCGAGGGAGCCTCTCAACAACAAAAGTACTTCCTGGTCAAAAACGGAGAACTGGAAGTTCTGAGTTTTCCAGAGTTGATCAAGGAATTTTGCATTGGAATTCCAAAGATCAGCGACGAAATCTCCGACATCAGCACCGGCGCGGGCAAGAAGAAGCTCATGTACTACAAAGTGGCCGTCACAGTCAACTGCAAAAAGCTGATCATCACTGACCCTGCGATGGGAAAGTTCTTCGACCTGGTGGATCTTGAGAAGAGGGAGTACGTCAAAAGATACCCGCTCGCAAAGTACGTCAAGTGGAACCTGCTGGACACCAGTTTCTGCTTCTTGGTGGAGGTCGAGGAGGACGGTGTGGGCATCTATCCTGCTTCCAAGCTCACGAAACTCAAGGACCACATGGTCAACAGCAAGGTCCTGGTGCACTCGGAGAAGTTCCTCAGCGTAGATAGAAAGATCGGCTTTGAGATCATCAACCACGCCATCCTGGTTTGGCAACTGGAGCCACTGAAGAAACTGCACGAGTTACGCGGGCACGTGCACGAGGTCACCTCCCTCAGTGTCTCTCGAAACAACCAGTATCTGGCAACGGGCAGCTACGACAACACAGCGAGAGTGTGGAGTCTGATGGACGGGACGCCACTTTGCATGTTCCACGCGTACGGAGCGATCGACAAAGTTGCTCTGACTCCGTCCCTGTCTCATCTGGTGCTGCAGTGCTACGCAGCTCCTCAGCGCAAACGAGGCGCCATCCTCAGAATCAAGAACCAGGATATGCTGCTGGGGAAATCAGAAATTCAAAAAGCTGATGTCGTGTACAGCAGGCTTCGAACAGGTGCCTCTGACCTTCAATAGTTCAGTTCAGACGATTTTGTGGACAAGACAGAAATTTAGAATTTGGCTGGTGAACGTTTCGTTCCTTTGGTGTCACGAAGAATGAGAAGCGACCTTTGTAGGTTGGCGATGGACAAAGTTGCCCATTGCGCTATCGACATCAAGGCCAGTAATCTGGAGTGGGTCCGTGGCTCTGCTTCAGCGTGTTGAACGAGACACGACTTACCAGTCGTTTATTATGCAACGGTGCCTTTTATCCTGGAACAATGAATTTTCTTTTGTTTATTGTTGGCTTACATTTTGAGAAGCGAATGAGTTTTCCTTAGCCAGAGACAGTGACTGTTTTCAAACACTGAATAAAGACTGCTATTTTGAAAAGGTAGACGAAGCTGTTTCTGGTTTATGATTCTCACGAGTTTATTGGGCTTCCGTGACATGTACAGTTGTTTTGTAAAGTACACAAGTCATCACAGTTTGTACATGAGAATACTGCAAAAACAAGAGTGCAATTCAGCCAAATCAAAAGGACTTAAAAATCCCTGCACATTTTGAACAAAAGACCAAAGGAACAACTTCTTTCTTGGCCATCCTGACTTTCCCTGTGTCATCTGGAGCAGAAAAGTCTGAGATTCACCGCGTGTCGAAAGCAGCAAAGTTTCACGCAAAATTTGCGGCAATAAACTGGACAATGAATCTCGACTCTTGTTTGGCCCGCTGGGTTGTTCACCCTTTCTTCAAAGATGACATTGCATTCAGCGCTTTGCTTTTATCCAGCTTGCTGTAAGTTTGAAAATATCACAGACTATTGCGATAATATGAAGTCGGTGACTAGATACTATGAGCTAATAGCTAACAAATATAGCTTTGCTGCAGCAAACGAAAAAGTTTCTTGCACAGTACAATCACTCACAAATTCAAACCAAAACTTAAAAACTGTCACGCAGTTGCTTTGTGATGCCACTCTCGTGAGCTGTTACATGGCAAGAAAACAAACACAAAACCAGCATGTTGATCTCAGCAAACGAACGCATTTCAGGTAAAACAAATAATAAGTAGAACAATACAAAAACATTGGAATGGATAATTTCTAATAGAACAGTAATAATTGTGTAATGAAATTCTATAGATCATAGAGTGACCCAGGATAAGGCAGCAGCTCATCGTGACAATTCTTGATTGATCTCGGAAAAAAGAAATAAAACAAAAGCAAAGAACAATTGAAACGAGAACGCCAGAAGAAAATTTCCGCTGTCCTTTTCAAGTTACGTGAGTCACAATATGGCCTACACCCACGATTAAATAGCATTGAAATATACTTTGATCAGTATGTACAGCATCAAAACAAACCAGGCGTGCCTCAGGAGTTCGACTAAGATTCGATCGTCGTCACTGCTGACAACAGCGTCAAACTTTTCATTGCCAACGTTGGTGACGTATTTTCGGCCCCTTTCCGACGCACTTACGTCTCGACAAAATGGATAGACCTTCTCACAAGGTTTGCTGAGACAACTTGTGCTGTTGATATTTGTCGCACCAGAAATATCGACGTCACGTACAATCTCATCAAACATTGCGAGCAAGCGCTTGAAATGAGACGCATCTGGATCTTTGTGACAGTCACTCCAGGTTCCATCCTCCTCGGAATCGACGTTCTTTCGATCGCAACTCGAAGGCTCAGAGAACAACGTTCTTCCTGTGACCTGCACTCTGCTTTCAGAGCCAATACTGTCAACTTGCAGTGAAAACCACGCAGTATTCACAGGACCGTCAGAGATGTCACCACCAGAGATGTCGTCAAAGAAATCAGACTCTGAGTAGGAGTGGACGTCCTCCATGTCGGACGAAGAGTCTGTGGAGTCGGAATGATGATTGAAGCCGGTGTCAGCAGCGACGGCGGACGGGAGATCATTACACTGGGTCAGGACATAGCCGTCTGTACTCCAGAGGTTTCTGCATTGCTATTGGATGTCCATGTCCTGTTCTCTTCGCTTCCTGCAGCACAAAAGCAAGGCCCGTGGATGAGAGGTTTGTTTAGCGAAAAATAGCACCTGTTGCAGCCAATCTGATCGAATTTGCGCTGTGTGGTCTCAAGTCGTGTTCCCTTGCAAATTACGCTGCCTTTTCTCGAAACGTGCAAAGTGAGCAACTTACTTTTTGCTGGTTTTGGGTCTGTCGGTTTTGGATGTTTTGGGTCGCCCTGTTTTCTTGCCTTTGCCAGTGCGAGGTTTCATGGCCTCCTCGGCGCCTTCAGCTGTGTACGCCAGGTACACGTGCGACAAGTCCGGCTCCAGAAACTGCAAGCAGGAAAAGCGAGTTGCAGTTCAAACCGGGAGGCACACGAAGAACCCGTTCACCAGGAACAACCGTTCCACTGGCAAAAGCAGGAACCGCCACAATTTTCTGTCAGTGCTTTCAGCCTGCATTGTGTTTTGTGGTGCCAGTGTGCTTGGGGAGACCGCCCACTGTTTCCATCGTTCACCTTGTCCTTGTCCTTGTCGAGCTGTGGGGTCTGTTTCCGCATGTTGTTGCCGGTGTACGCGACGCACTTCAGCTGCCACTCGCCGATGTCCTCGTTCCAATGCACGTACTGCTCGATCATCTCCTGCAAGAACAAAACACAGACTCGATGAGTCCGACACTCCACACCAACTTCGAACTTCTTCCAAAGTTTTGTACGCGCACGAGAACAACCGGCATCACAATTCGCAACATTCGCGGCGCACGACTGGGGCTCTGCAGTGACTGCACTACTGTGATCGAAACTGACCACGCAAAGAAAGTGAAACCTCAAAAACATGCCATGTTTCCTGTCATGGAACATCTCTGAGTCGAAAAACAGATCTCATCTTCGTTCAGGATCAGGGGTTCAACGCTCCCGGCTGGATTCAGGGTCAGACTAAACTGCTGGAAGGGATCGGAAAGGTTCGCTTTCGCAGCATTCCGATTAACCTAGAACACACACCTTTGGTCTCCTCCTCAAACAAGTATGCAGCACAACAAAGAGGTGACTGTGCAATGCAATATTTGCACAGATCTTTACAGATGCTCAAAGATGTTGTGAGACTAAACAAGCACCGCTTGATGGAGTTCAACTGTCTTGGCGAGATACTGAGCACTGGACAGGCATGTTTGTGTTGCAAAATATGAAAGTGTTTTTCTGCCACAAATATAGACAAACAACGCAAGTAATTTTGTTTGGCGTTCTTCTCTACCGTATTGTCTCAAAGGAATCAATTGCTGATGACGACTCGATTGCGTTGGTGGCCGTGAAAACGATACATCGCAGAAACCTACTGACGAACATGATTCAGCATCTGGAATCCCAGGCGTGCACGCCTGCATTTTTCGCGTCTTCAGGGACAAACAAAAAATATGGTCCACGAGGACAGACTCTATAAAACAATGATACCCAGGCTGACCGATGAAGGACAGAAGCATCGTACATCTTTCCTGACAAAATCTCGCAGGTGGTTTGTGTTCTCTGGTAAATACACCCTTCACAGTAGAACGAATATTTACCACCTGCTTCACGTGAAATATGTTTCTCCCCTTCTTTGAGGTGGTCCTCGGGTCAAACACAAACATACTCAAGAGAAAAAGTGACCTTCAGGGAGATTCTTTTTCCAACCATCTGAGGCGTAAATACTCCTGAGTGCACAGCCCCCACAGGCCGACTGGCATCTCCGCTCATGTCTTGAGGAGTTGGCGTTCCGTATGGGAATCGGAAGTCCGTGTCCAAGGCACCACTTCCTCCTGCAGTTGTCCCCTTTTTTCTGCGGGCCCACACTGCGGAATGCTTCACTCGCCATGGTGCACGCACCACGCCCGGCACCACGTTGACGGGACTTTTCTTGCAACCCATCTTCACCAACAAAGACACAACACGTCTGCAAGCAACCCACATTGCCCAACCCACGCCATCCGCAACGCTTCAAGCCCCTTGACGATGTATTAAATCGCTTTGCATAAGTGCAGAAACGTATTAGAGTCGAGGGTAGAGCTCGGAACACCCACATTGAGGTGAACGCGTCTGCCAGATGGGTGTCTGTGGAGCATGAAATTACAACCCCTTCTTCCTTCATAATCACAACCTGGTGCGCACGCACACACCGATCGATGAGGTCACTCTCCTTGAGTCTTCCAATCTTGTCACAAAATCAGGTTACTATTGATGAATTTGTTGTGGAAAAGAACTTGCTACAACAGTGGTAACGCAACGGTAAGAAATATGAGCCACAAAAATTACCGACGACAAGGCGCAGAAAAACTCTGACGTGAAAACCCAAGCTCCACAGCTTTCTCGTTTCTTGATCATACCACAGCAACGAAAAATAAACCTCCCAACATTCCCTGCATCACCAGAACCGAACAAGAAACCTGATGTCAAGCAAAACCACACAAGACGTAACATTCGTTACACTTGATGTGTACGAGTGAAAGTCGTTGGTTCTGCGTCCAAGATTGGAATGGCTTGTATTGTTTAACTTCGTAACTCGCGACTTCAATTTTCGGAGAGGACCCAAGCAAGCGATTTAAATCTGGCTCTCGCAGTAGGTATGGATGGCATCACCACGATCATATTCTAGGTTTGCAACATTTTTTGGACAAAAGCCTTTTTGGGTCATAGACTGCAGATTTTGCAAATTTTGTTTCTGTCGCCTTGAAAATGGCAGTGCAGATTGCGGTCACAGGGGCCATGTGCCCAACTGAATCTCACCGGGCACATTCCAAATTTTCCTGCTCGGTCACGAGAATTGGCTTCGGACCTGGACCACACTGACCTGGTACTCGGGTGGAACGAACTGGTCGATGATGAGCATCTGCAGGTGGAGCTCGCGACTCAATTGCCGGACGTTCTCCAGGAGCCCCTCCATCTCACGCTGGTGCTCCTGCTGCAAGTCCGCGATCTGAAACAAAGAAGGAAACACCTCAGCCTCAAAAAGGAGCCTGCATCCCCTCACCACAGCAGAGAACAGACTCTTCTGGCGAAGGATGTTGTGACGCTGCAGATCTGGTTCTGTGGAGACGTTAAAGTATGGGTGGCCTTTCCCTCTGTGACGAAAAGCAATCAACATCGAAGGGACCCAACAAACTGGAATGAGATGATCACTCAGTGTCCGACTTGATGAGGCTTCTGGGTGGCTTGAAATAAGATTTCATCATCAAGAAAACGAGAAGCATCTGGGTGGTTGTCAGCTTGACAAGAACAATATTCGCGACACCGACGGTCTTCATGATAACGTCAACCTGCTTCGCCACTGACATCCAACTTCAACGTTCTTTTCCAGTTTCTCCAACTCTGCAACATTTCAGTTTCTTTTTCCCTCCATGCCCTTCACCTGAAATTACGGTGACACAGGAGTTCGCATTCTTGGCAACCAGAAGGGAATGGTGTGGATTCACTGCTGTGATTTTTCACAGGTAGCCTGGCGGGGTGTGAGTTCATTGTGTTGATGGCTGCAATGCACTGAAGGTGACAGGTCAATATCTGCTTCTCGGCTGACTGAAGCAAACAGATGTGACGTCCAGACTACAACGCTGCCCAGGTATCAGCACCGCTGTGAGCACCTATCATTCGTTTTCTGGTAATCATCCTCAGAATTGATTATTGCCGAAATGTCACGCCTTCTCCACAACCAAAAGGTGTTGCCAGCCACTCGCACTTGCTGAATCGTAGTGCGAAAAGTACATGCCCCTGGAGTTGAAGAATTCTCAACGGGACCAACAAAACACACTTACTCAGCATAAGCCCTGTGCACTCGAACCAGGGGTAAAATTTCGTGTTTTCCTGTCTGTGATTCTGACATAATTTCCTGAGAGAAAGAATGCAGTCCGACTCGAGGCAATGCAAGCACGAACATACTTGGAATTCTGGGAGCCCAACATGAACGTGTAGGTATTGCTGGGGAAGAAGCCTGATACACGTTACCTGAGGCGGTATAGAGCTGTGGAGGACTCGGGTAATTGCCACTGACAAAGTCTGTCACCGACGAACAGCGAAGATGTTGCTTGAAAACACCACGCGCAGATAAACCGCTCATTCTTCATCAGCATTGTGTTTTGTACCACCTTGTGGTGGTATCTTCAATGTGAACCGCAAATAGCGCGTTTTATTGGCCAACTGCATTTCAGGTGGCGATCATTAGTACACAGCCAGGATGTTGGCTGTAAAATCAGGGTTGAAGCTACGCAGTCGAACTTATGGGAACTTGTGAGGACCTGGGAAGTTGGGTAACACGCTTCTCGACTGTTTCGCGCATGTCTTGACTCAGACGAACATTGACCTCAGGCATTGAGGTTTTTCCAGTTCTTGCAATGACAGACTGACATTCTTGCGCAGTAACACTGCCAATACCTTGAAACCCAACGAAAGCTTCACCCATCAGAGTTTGGCAACAATTCGAGGCGAGCGCCACGGTTATCACAACGATCAAACTCCAGGGAAAAAACAACCGCTGAGTGAAGCTTCTTCACCAGCGATTTATGTGACATTTGGCCTCCGCCAACAGGCTTTCCATCTAAATTACACCTTTTTTGCAAAGGTCTACCAGCAGGTGTACTTTAAATTGACATCAGATGGTTTCTTTTTTTTATTATTGCCACTGGATAACCACCATAGGTTCTGCACTGCAGCACAGCCTTCTTCAACTGAGTCTGAAGTTGACGTCATTTTTGCGTGGGGAGCTACTTCCAGCTTTTGATCTGCATCACTACTTCCAGCACTGTAGTTTCGACAGAATTTGACAGTTCGTGGAACTTTTGCCAGCAAACGACACGACTCTTAGGGTCACTTCTCGACACATTCTGACAGTTCATTCTGATACAGCGCAAACGATAATGAAGCTTACCTCAGACTTGGCTTGCATGAGCATCGTCCAGACTTTCTTGAGCTTTTTCGTTTTTCCCGCGACCTCCTCCTGCAGGGACGAATACTTCTCCTCGATGTCCAGTCGTTCTTGCTGCAAACAGAAAATTGGAGCTTTGCACAATGACCACACGAAACCAAACCTGTCTCAAATGAATGCACTTGTGCGTCAGCAGGCTCACCTCCTTTTCCTGGAGAGCCTTTTTCAGTTCTTCTGCTTTTTGCTGTCGCTCTTCAAGTTCCTTAGCACTTTCCTCCAACATGCGCTCCTGCTCCTCAGCCTTTTCCAGAAGGTTTTCGCCGCCAACAATAATTTTCTTCTCGAGGGCGGCCAACTTGTTGTTCAGAACACTTTGCTCATCTCTGAAACACAACACGATGAGTTGGAATCAAAGCATTTCGCCAACATTCACAAGGGCACGTATTTTTATCCACACTAAAGTGTCCTGTGCAAGAATAACAAGTGGAATAGGTTTCACGTTCCTCCACAGGATTCACTTTTTCACAACTCCCAGTCTCCACCTGTCACTTTCAATGCGAACTAACGGCTGGGATGCTCTTTTCTCAGAAATTGATACTCACTGAGCCTTTTTCAGTTCTTCTTCTTTGTTCTGAAGGTCTTCCTCTACTTTTCTCTTCTCTTCCTCTTCCATGTCTTTCTTTTCTTCCAATTTCTTCCTGTCCGCTTCGATCTGACGCTGGATTTCTGCCATGCGTTCTTTCGAAATATTCATCTCTGCAAAAAGCAGTCACTTTTGGAATCTATGGACATTTTCCGTGAGAAAAATGTATTTTTGACCGGTATTTGCATTGATGTAGAACCAAGCAAGTCACATTTGAGTCTCTTCTGGGAGTTACTTACTTTTCTTCTTCTTGCGGACGATTTTCTGTCCGTCAGGGCCGATGACCTCCTCTTCTTCTTCCGACTCGTCTTCTGATCCCTCGTCCGAACCATATTCAACTGAAAGCACAAGTTCATGCAGATTGAGCACAAGAAACTTTGATGAACAAACACCACCATTCCACAAGGGCTTCAGGACTATGGACTTGTCAGACAACGAGAATGTCTGTGTGCACATTTTGCTGCAACACGTCGTTTGACGTCGAGACAAAACTAATTGTCTGCGTCAGCCTCAGCTATGCTGAACAGGCCGGTGAGCTGGCCAGTTCGGAATACTGGTCCAAAATAGCCACTGCTTGGGTTAAAAATGCGGATAATGGTCTTTGGAACAACTTCTCCCTTGTGTCAAATTAATTGCATTGGAACCAACACACGGACCAGGATTTCCAGAACGGCCAACAATCTGTTCAATCAGAACGCTGACAGACAAGACAAATGCCAACTGCATTGCACTGGGGTCAACCTGGAGCATCCTTCGCCGGGAAAATTGACTCGCTTCCTCTCCACTTGACACATTTCAAGAACAAGAAATGCACGCAACCAAAGTGCGTCTTGGTGATCTAAGAAACGTGCCAGCAGAACAACAAATCTACACGACTCTCACGTCCTGCAGGCATGGGTCGGTTTTTCAACATGAGAACCTTGAAGCAAATACAAAAATATACATTCAAGATTCTCTGGAAAGGTCAAACAGCAGTTTGCAGAAGAAAATGACTTGCAATCAATTAAGCCTCATATTTTGGGAGGTAAATGGCTCCAATATCTGCTGGTGCCAAGGAGATCTGTCAGGTGCTATTCCACAATCTGACAGAATGTGGTATCATAATACCAACTATCTCTGGGGCTGACTCTTGCAACTCGGAACCTCCTGATTGTTGGAGTCTGCAGCAGAATAAACTTTTTCGTGAGTATGTTTCTGCTCCAGCCTTACGCTTTCGTGGCACGTCCTTTGAAAAGTTGAATGCCCGACTGGGTAAAAAGGGTTGAAGGTTGACAAAACGGAAACGCGTCGTTCCGCAGCGAAAACTTGGTTGCCTTCGCTCGTGTCGACAAAGCAGCGCACAACTGAAGAGATAATAGACAGTGTACGAGTACAAGACTAAGAATCACCTGCACAAGTGATCTTGATCTCGACAGCTGTGCGCCTTGGCACCGCCTCTTGTGATCAACTCGTACATCTTCAACTCGTTCTTGTGCAACGTTGAGCCATTTCAAGGTGAAAGCACGCACCCTCCAGATGTCGTTTATCAGACCTAGTTCACCCCCATCTGCACAAAGCAGCAGCAATGAGCTGCTATATTCGGTATGAAAGATTGCGAAGCAGTAGATCACTGCCATACTTCAGATTCTTGCTTTATTACAGTTCGTACTTCGTTGCGAGCGCCGCATTTTTCCAGTGGTTCAGGTGGCCGGAGAAAGACGTTGAGATGATCCTTCTGTGTAGCTTTGGGAGTCGACAGACCTCTTCACTTGAGCTTCTCGAAACTAGTTTCTGGTCCCCAGCATTGCGACGACAAACTCCTCAAACTAAGGAGACGTTTGTGGCTCGCTTGGAGCAGGCAACAGTCCGAGGAACTGACGCTCGCAACTGGTGGTGTGTTCTGTGTCTTTTATCTGTTACGATATCAAAAATTTCCTATTTTTGGCGGACCCGACAGATTTCATACCACGTTGTGCAGATAGAATCTGTTGTTTCAGATGCGTGCACTGCAACTTGATCGCCAGCATTGGATTGGACCATCGAAGGTGAGTTACAGGGGTCAAGGTGATGGCACATTTTGATGCACTCAGCCGATGGTCGTTTGGAAACAGCAATTTCAAACAATGTCAGCAAAGTTTAAACTCTTCCTCGAAACTTCTCAAGTCGTCAAGAGAGGATGACAAGAGTCGCACGCAGGTTTGTTTTGCTTCTCGGCAGAGCCATGGTAGAAGAGCTGACAAAACATGCAGCGCTCAGTGGAATCAAAGTGGAGATGTTGCTCCTTGCATTATCACCCATCACCAGATGTGGCACATTGTCAGGTGTCTGCCATCCAAAGCACCAACCACGTTTGCTATCGTTTCCAAACAACCCTCTTACGATAGTCGCTACATGCTTCTGAGGAGAGATTTGTATTTCCAGTCGCATTTTGCAATCCACTTGCCTCTCCACAAGGAACTGGGCTAGATAAGCGCTTCACCGGAACTGATAAGTCCGTGCAAAAATTCGAAACTTCCCCGAGTCATCGCTTGTTCGGAGCCAAGATCTGCGGCGGCAGAAGCCGTCATCAGGTTCCCTTCCCTTTCGCCTGGTTGCTTTCGATCCTGTAATCAACGCAACTGGTGAAGCGCAATGTTGCAACCTTCAGGTGCTGCGAGGCCATATCTAAACGTCCGATCAGCGGGGGAAGTTCGTACCATCTCAGAAATGCATCTGGACTCAAAGATCAAGAAAAACCACAGACTCGCGGCGCGATGATGTTTCAAAAGCGCACCCCCAAGCTGAGCTGGCTGAGCTCTGAAATATGCCGCAGACCCTGGATAGAGCCAACAAAATGAGTCATGACAAAAATTTCCTGAACAACTGGGTCAAAAAATTTTCTTGTGCGAAAAAATACACTGGCTTTTCCATTCCGCTGGAAAGACACATTGGAAGACTGAACCGGAACCGGAACCACCTCTGAGCAACACAACACAAAAGCACACACACACACACACACAATGCTGCAGGCTTGTCCACCTCGAGCCAATCTCATGAGACGCACCCGCGATGATTCCGGAACTGGGTTATCTACGCGCAGCCGACAACGACACTTGTTCCAGTCAGTGTAAATCACTCGGGGCAGCTCCTCGCGCAAGCCCCGTGTACTTCAGTGGCTCTAATTATGTGGTGCCGACAAGCGGACACGATAATGCGCACGATACGGACGCCGGCGCACCTTGCTGGAGCCGTTCAGTGCAGTGGGTATCGGGTGATGAGCGCTTCGTTGTGCAAAACGTCATGTCCAGTATCGAAAGGCACGCGTCTCAGAATTCCATTGCACTCCCTCGTGAAACCCCTCACACCCACACACTCGCATTTCTGAGGCGCAACTATCAATCATCTGAGACTTGCGACACTGACTTGAAAAATACGTATCTGCACCAGGTAAGTTTTTCACAGATGCACAGCGTGTAATTCTGGAAATTCTGCTAATCGCAGGCTTCATTCAACGAACTGAGAGAGTTTCAGCAGAAGTTTTCGCCCACACCCGGAGCATCAATAGAGACAGAGACATGGTTCTCCACAAGCGGAGCCAGCCAGTCTGAAGGAGGAACTGCTCTCTATGCACCATCAGGTGAGAGCTGCGAATCAACGCTTTCACTCATTTATTGAGTATGAAAGGGTCAATAGTAAACAAGCACACCCAGCACTGCCAGATTCACACATCGTTTACATTTACACTTGCCAAACGAATCAAGGTGAGAACTTATTTTGCTGTATGAAAGACTCTTGCTTTTTCGCGACGCGCTTGACGTGAGTGAGTCATGGTCAAGAGATGCCAGAGCAATGTACGAGCTTTGGTAATCCTCGGCGATGATGACGACTGGATGTGAGGTGTGATGTATGGGTGTGAAAGGAGGTCAGAGACTGTGGGTACCCTCGAGCTCGTGCATGCAGCCCACCGCAATTATGAATACTCTCTGACGAGGGCGCCCTGGGGCCTGGTTGTAATGCTTCCCCAGATAGCTTGTACTGAAGGGGTTCAGATCGTAGGTCACTCTCGGCCAGAACCGAAGAAACCCAAACTATCGACTGAACCACTGCTGGAGTTCTGGTTCGGTAACTGTGCTCTCGGAGCCAGCCCCCTTCAGCAGTTTCGATGACCTTGAAAGTGTGTTCTTCTCATTAGGCAGATTAAGCACGACGTTTGAAAACGGCTGAACGTCGCGTCGGCGACGCGACGCGTGAACGTCGAAAGAGCAATTTTGACGCGACAGGGCTCCGACGGGTGATTTCAAACGTCGCGCTTAAACTCCCCATTGACATGTCTGAACGTGTGAGTGTCACACAGTTGAAGTCCCCGCAATGATCAGAGCAGTACAGGAGAGGAAAGCGCCTCACCTCCGCCGTCCTCGAGCTGCTTCTTGAGCATCTCGATCTCCTTCTGGAACTGCCTGAGCAGCGCATCCTTCGGGTCCTCGTTGACGCGCGCCTGGTTCTTGATGTTCTTGGCGCGGTTCGCGTAGCGCAGGGTGCTGATCGTCTCGTCGTAGTTGTAGTCCGCCGGACCCGTGTTCGCAACCTGCAACACGCAAACGTGGCAATTGTGACATTGCTCGTGAAGGAAATCCGCCTGGTGTGATGAATCTCCCGAAAAAATTGCCGGTAAAATGATTAATTACAAATGCTGCAGCAAGTCGACGCTAAAAGACTTCGCCAGGCAGGAGCAGCCTCGGAATGCAGACAAAGCAGCTGGACCTCGCATTCCTGATGCACGCGCCCCGAGGGTGCACTTTCAACTGACCATCGTCTGGCATTCATCTTCAGCAACAGCCCCAAACATTTGTCTTCCAAACGGTGTTTTAATTGTGGCTCCAGGGACAGTTGGCAACCCGAAGAACCACTGACCACAGCCCAACACACCTGGGCGCTGTGCCCACGCAAGCGATATGTCAACTTGTTTCAAGCTGCAAAATCAAACTGCGAATGGTGAGACGCAAAAACCAGGCAAACAAACGAAAACACCGAAAAAAGACCGTATCTGCAGGGACTGGGATTCCTTTCAGAGTTACTCCAGATGCTGCTTGGAGCAACAGATCTTCTCTCAGACAAGACAACGTAACGAACCCATCTGCAGGGATCCGCACTAAAACTGTGGCACTCTGATGGTTTCTCGCCACACGCTACGAAGGAAAAGGCTTGCAAACCCTGTCCAGAACTTTCAAAAATGAAAAGAATTTGGTTCTTCCCTTGCCACAAACGAAATACCCGAGCCACCAGAAACCAGGTGTTGGAAGTCTTCAAGACGGTGTCGTAAGCTGCTCGACAGGGAAAACAGGAATGAGTTGACAGCGGCATTCTTTCTTGATGGTCTTCGCAACCCATAGCTTTTCTGGCAACAAAGACACAATCATACTCGAACGAACGTTTTCATTGTCAAAATTCACTTTCCATCAAAACTGGTCCAGGAACCCTGATCACGCCTGCGTGAGAAAATACCGAGTCAGGACCTTTCAGACAAATCCAAAAACGAGGACAAAGTTTTGCCCGCCATTTAACCTGACTCAATTTCTTCACCAGATTTCCACTCGTTCGGCGAACTGTGACACAATCCATGAGCCTGAGGAAACCAACGTGTTTGCAAAACAAAAAGACAAAAATATCCCGCGGAGGGTGAAAAGCTGCCCCCTTGAAAAGGGCAAGAGGCTTTTCCCACCGTGACTGAAATGTGGAGATAGATATCTACGAGATCTAGTCGCCCAGTTTGACATTCACGGGAAATACAAACAAAACACCGCAAATTTTCGGGAGGCAAAACTTGCATTTCAGCCTTGAGCGACACAAGAAATACAACGAGCTCCACTCTGAACCGCATCGAGTTTTGCACAACTTCCGAACAGGAGCGACTTGATGGTTGGGGGAGACTTCAACTGACTCGTGTGCTCGTTATACATTGCGGTTTGTTCCGTGCAACAAGCAAACACGACATTGTGTTTCGTTGAAGGAATCAACACATTCCGACTCACATTCACAGGAAAGGTGAAGCTTTTGGGAGAGAAGAGGAACAACAGATGATGGAAGGGAGTGGTGCGGTACTGAAAGATCCAGATGCAAGCTCTTCTGATATGAAAGCGCACCACAGAAACACCCCAGATGCGAGCAGATGTGTTGAGATCCTAACATCTGAGAGGTTTTGTTTTGACTAGAAGTACATATTACACTTTTATTAGGTGGGTACCATCTGCCAGGATCAATCAGGGGTGAAAATATTATTGCTTATCACGCGTAATTTAGTCAGGCCTCACCAGGGATCAGGGAAAGTAGAAAAGCGAAAATTTTTGTCACAGATGCTGTGGGGTCCAATACTTGACAACACGCTCAACATTATGACTGACCAGCAGTTCTGAAGACAACAATTCACAGAAGTACCAATGAATTTCACGAAGAGGCAAATTGAAAGATACGAGTACTTCATCCGTGGCAACTTGATTCTTTCATCTGCGGGTCCAATTTGAACCAGATTGACGCGTGAATCTTGAGGAATCAACAGCATCAACAAAGGATCATCACCAATCTTTTCAGAATTTATCTTCTGCACAACATGCACGTGTGGGCACATTGACCTCCGATCATCGAACTCGTACGTCTTTTGATGTTAATTGGGCGCACTCCTCCGAAATGCGCGCTTGCTTTCAGAGCGCATTTCTGCATAACAGCCATCAGGTAAGCAGCACTTAACCCCTCAGCTCTTCGCAGATTGCTTCTAAAAAGACTTGTGATAAAAGCGAATCTGTGCCATTTCCCAACAGATCACCCCCAGAGCCTCGCAGCTCTTCGGAAGTGCCACAACAGACCTCTGCGAAATCTCCACAAGACTTGACCCACATCGATACGCAATATCAGCGCCTCTAATGGGGAGGCTTGCGCTTTTTTTCGCTTTGATGAGCTACCCACAATAATGCACACATAAAAACGTTGCTTGTAATTATTTAGTGAAGCTGTACTTGCACTTAGCCATCTGCCAGTCAGGGTCGAATTTTGCCCTCACGGCTTTTGGCCCATCTGCGCAGCAAGACTCAGTTGCTGGTGCACTGGAACCACCGTGCAGAGGTTCCTCTGACCTGTCATTGTCAGACCTGGGCGCATCTTGACGACGGCATGGCCAGTGTCTCAACAGCGTCTCGTTTCTTGCGTCTTGCCAAGCACTGCTGGTAACCCTGAAGGTGCTCAGACCCGAGGAAAGCAGAACTTTGTGTGGGCGCCTTTCTGCTACGTAACGAACTGGGTTTATTGGAGCTATCAACCTTCAATAGGAACCGAACAACAACTGTCTTGGCATCTGCGTAGATTGCGAACCCTGATGGTGAGGAAATGTAGCTGCCCATTTCATATAAAAAGAAAGCAACATTAGTCATCAGGTAAACTGGTTACATGGCCAGTGGTAATGGGTTTGAGCGTGTTCTCTAGCTACGGGCGGCCCTCCCGCCACGCACTTGATTAATCGCGCTCTCCTCGCTCCTGGTACCACGCGAACGAGCCCTGCGCCCGGGACTGCCAAACACTGTACACTGTGTTAACAAACATCCAGGACACCAGCGCCGCGTGTCAGCTTGACACCTCCGTCTGCTGATGTTGGATGGCGACTGCATGTAGTTTACCACCATTTTTATGCGTCTGGAGGGTTGTCAGACCAGCCAGAAGGTCAGCAGCTGCTTCTCAGACCGGAAGTGCATCTTGAAGAACGTAGTCCAACTGAAAATCTTTCACAAAGCCAATTCTTGGCACTCCACAAATGTCGTTGTTTTTCCAAAAACAATGCTCCATCATACCGTGGAGTACTTACAACAAGGCGTCAATCAAACAGATGGAAGTATAATTTAATTCCGACAGCTACTTACACGTGGTATGCCACAGTAATCAAAAACCTGTCAAACGCCAGAAACATGGAGCATATCTCGCTTTGAGTCCGGAGAATCTGAGGCAGTTCTGCACCAATCTCAAAGACCCTAGCTGTAGCGTTTGAGGGAGATTCCCTCCGCATCATTGAAAACACCCCTGTGGCCATGGGCTCAGTGCAACAATTGTCTGCAAGGCGACTTTCTCCGTTTGAGCTTTCAGAGTTTCTGGCTTCTGGACACTTCATAAAATGTAATTTTGGTTTATCCAGCGACAATTGACAAACCCGTTGTTTTCTATTTGCGCCGACGAAACAGAGCTGAGGCCCTCTTTGCCTTTGGAAACATTACACGCAACACAACACGATTTCTTTCCCACAGATTTGGTTCAGACTCAAAATTGGTGGCGTCGAGAACACCCCAACTGCAAGCTGAGCCGAAAAGCAAGCACCGATTCTTGGGATGTAGAGAACTCTGCAAGAAACGTCTTGCAGACGAAATGGCAACGGACGGGGAATCGGCTGTAATGATGCTGGCTGTTAGTTCTAACCCGGAGAGATGGCTAAGAAAACAAGTTGATGTACAGCTTCAAAACGGCTCGTCGACAGCGATAATTCTGTCAGTGAAACGTCGCGTAACTCATCATTGCAGGTAAAAACAAGGGAGTTTTGCAGACGGGGATATTCGAACTGCACCCTGTGACACACCATCAACCGGATTCCTCAACGTCACGGGAAGCCTTGGAGTCCTGCCTTCGTACTATCGGCCACACCAATTTTCTCACTTCCGAGCACCAGACAGGTCTGGTTCTGCCAATTGGGCGCAAAAGAAAAGTGTGACCTGAAACAGGAGTGCTTTGTAGCCAGCCAGACCTGCACAATTACCTCTTGTGTATTCATGACCGTTGCATCCAAAGACCCTCACAGAAGTAATATCAAAATCGCATTCATAAAATTTCTCCCTCAACAACCCTGAGCATTGAGAACCGATGGAGTGCACTCCACGACACAAATTGTCGAGTTCCTCCAAGATGTTCTGGATGCCGCCTCGCCACATTCATAAAATTGCCAATGAGCTGGAGCCGTCGGCATGAAAACAGAAGGTGTGAGGAACTTGTGCAGATCTCATCGATAGATCAAGTGCACTGATCTGTATGATATTCCCGGATCCCGAATAAACACTGGGTTGGGTGCTGAAACAACAATGTTCGGGTAGGTCTCGCTTACTTCACAGAAAAATGTTTCATAAACTCGAGAGTTTGGAACGGCAGGCCTATCTGCGTGCAACAACAAAAGTCGTGTTTACCAACAAGTCAGATTGTTCGGAAGAGTGCCAGGGTACGGAGTGAGCAAAACCTGCCTCAACAAACACCGATTCGTAATGAATTACCACCGAACAGAATCCCGCCTCTGACCAGAAAACTCAGACGAGCGCTCACTCGCTCCTCTGTACTCGCTTTGAAGCAGGGAAAAGGAATGCGTTGACAGTAAACAACGCCTGGCTCCATTATGTTTCGCCTCTGTCGTGTCCACCTTCGTGTGTTCTTTTCCACCAAGATTTACAGGATAATTACCATCGCCATGATGGGAAACATCACTACTCGAGACCAGAAACGCCTGAAATGGACGGCGCTGCCCTCCAAAGAAAATCTAACTGCTTTTGTCTGAAAGAGAAGCCCACACGATCCCACACAGCGGAATTATCTCTGAAGCTTGTTGTTGCCGCAGCAAAAGAACACTTGACGATTACCTGTTTCTCCGATTTCTTGTGCTTATTGGGCCAAACAGCTTTCCTGTTGCTTTTCACTGGTGATGTGGGAAGCGATGAAGCCTTGCTATGCGGTGTAGAAGATTTGAGCTTTGGCAGCCTGGATCGAAAGTTATTGATATGTATGCCTCGACTATCGTTCTTGCATGGGGTGGAGGTGGACTCTGGGGTGGAAACTGCGTTGGAAACAGAGCTGTGTCCAACTGATCTGGGGATGCGGCTTGAGTTGGATCTCGGCCTGTGTCCCGCCGCCTCCGGGGCCCGAGCCGAGCCGTGACTGGAGCTGCCGCTGCTGAAGGCGCGGCGCCGCGGAGGCCGCTCCCGCTCTTCCCCGTGACTCGCGCAGCTCGACGTCCGGAGCCGCGGGCTTGAGGTAGATGTACATGTGCTTGTGGTTGAGTGGTCCCAAGGACTGTCCGTGGTGGCCCCATGAGAACTCTGACCGCTCGAGCGTTCCCAGGGGTCACCACCGCTTATACTGTCAGTCGTAGCCCCTTGAGACCCGCTCTCCTCAGTCTGTTGTTTGTCTTTAGGTCTGCTGTACAAACTGTCCACTTCCAGAGAGTCGTAAGACGCAGCGATGCCGTCGTAGCGCAGGGTTCTACGGGCGCCGGCTCGCGGGGACTCTTGCAGCACCTCGATGGAGCACGAACATGAGTACCCGTTCTGCGTGCCCACAGATGCGACCCTCCCCACCGCTTTTGCAGTGCCATTCGCCTGCTTTGTCTTCGGTTTCTTGCTCGGCCCTGTCGTTACGACAGCCGGGCTGTATGACTTGCTGCGTCGCTTCGTCCCAGGGGATCCACCAACACCATTCGTGGCTGATGAAGAGGAGGTGGGGCGCAGTTGTCTCCGCACGGTGCTCCTGAAGAAGTCTTTGATGCGGGAGCCAATGGAGGCGCTTCTGCTGCGCGGGTCACCATTCTCCGACGGAAATACACCGTTTGCAGGGGGCAAGGTGCTTGCCTTGCTCTTGTTGTTTCCACGAGTGTGAGTGGCCCCTGGGACGGAGCCGTTCGTGTCACTGGGAGAGGGTCCACCGTTGTGGGACCCTCCCCCGCATTCACTTCTATGTCCACGCCATGACCGAGCGATCACTGACACTGCTGCAGAAGCTGCCATGGCACGAGGCTTTCTTCTTTTTCTTCTTTGTCTTCATATTTCTCAGCTGATCTTTCACGGTCAATGGTCCACCACTGCACGTCAAATGTTGCAGCACTGTGTCTGCGTGAGATTCCATCCACACTCCAGGTGCCATTGCACAAAACATTGTTGCCCGCCGTGAGCAATGCTAGAAATGTGCATGGTGCCAGTGAGGCACTACTGCAACATACTTCAATGGGACATTTTCTCCACCTCCACCCAAAACAGGCTGCCGTGTGAAGAGGCTGTGCCACTGCTCCTCGGTGCTCGGAGCGGGTAACACATGCAGCCGGCCTGCCTCGGCCCTGCTCTTCTACTGACACTGCCCTCGCTCTCACTCTCACCCAATGCTGGATCGGATCCTACCTGTATGTGTGAAGCTGGGGCAAAACACAGCTTCAATTCCACCCTAACTTGTGCACATCAATGAGCTACGCGCCACTGAAGACGTTTGTTTGCCTTTCAGTTCCACGCACGTGTCACAAATTTCATTTTGAATTCTAGCTGAACTGACGTCTTCAGGAATCATGCATTCTGTAACTGCCTCATTCATCTTGTCCAATGATGTCACAAACAAGTTCCCCAAGCCAGGAACACACACAAGAACCGGAGATATTTGCCAAACACGGAGACAGGCATAGAACATAGAATTCTGGAAGTCACAAGTATTTTCTTCCGCACTTCATGAAAAAAGAGAATGAGGCAGGCAACAAGCGAAGTGCGAAGAGCCGTTCAACCACGACTCCTGGTTTTGCAGCTTTGATCACGGAACAATTTTGGCCAACAAATGCCCGCCACATTGGTGAAATTTACCTTTCCCTTCGTTGGTTCTGTTCAAAACATCAAAATGTAAAACTCACCATGACAGTTTTTGAGTTTCCACCAAGCGAGTCTTGCAGGAGACGGGTGAGCTTGGAATTGCGATAGGGGATATGGGTGCTTTTGCCGTCAACAAGCGCAGATATCACATTTCCCAAGGTGGAGAGAGACAAGTTGATCTTGGTCGCCTCCTTGAGTCGCTGTCCCGTCGCGCCGGTTTTCGCCTGTCTCTCAGAACCCTGAAATAAGCAACGGACGCAATGTTTGAAACACAAAAACGTGGTGGAGAACCAAATTTCCAGCTACGCGTGAATTTACGGGCACCAAAAAGCTCTGGTAGCTCACACCCTCGAACACGAACACACACACACACACACACACACACACACACACACACACACACACACTTGCATGCCAGTGCGTACACACGCGCGCACGGATCTTCTCGGATCTTCTCGTGAAGATGAGAGTGACAGAAGGGAGAAGAATCTTTGTTGGTTGCGGCTCACGGACAGAATGAGATGATTGATCTGTGAAGTTCTTTCCAAATGCACCTCAGTTGCACACGTGTGTAATCCCAACCCCAAAACAACCCTTGCTGAGAAAACAACACGTTTGTTTGTGCTCTGAAACAAAGAACGCCCTGCAACAAAGAAAAACCGGTGAAGAGGTGCACTTTTCATGGGAAGAAGGTGTTTCTTGAAGGTCTCGTGGAAATGTCCACCTTCAGGACAAACACTCGCACGTCAGAACTGTGACCTTTGGAAGCTGCAAGTTTGCATCCATGAATTACAGCAAGGTCCGTGAAATTTATGTGCCAGAGATTATCGCAAAGCGCTTTGTGAATACGCCGATAGTAAATAGCATGTCAAGGTATGCCTTTCAACCCTCGTATTCAGTGGCCTTTTTCTGAAATATGAAGGCCAGCAATTTTTCTTGTGGTTTACGACAACTTTATTTTATGATGTCCGTATTTTTAGCGCCTCTTTCTCGGTTAATGATTTTGTCCTTTTCTCGAGAGCATAAGTTTGATGCAACATTGTTTGTCTGCAGGGCAGATTCGACAAACAGATCTGAACCAGTGGTCCTGTTGGGCGCAAACGAAGCTCCCGGTGAAAGAGACACGAGGGTCAGTCGCGTCTTGGCAAAAGACAACCACCTGAAATGATGCCCGCAGCAATGAAGGAGTCAAAGTCTGGACCTGTGCCCAAACATCCTCTCCACATCTCCGAACCATTCAAAGTCTTCTCACCTTCGTCAAAATCGATTTGGTTCAGCCAGTCTTGCCGCCCCAGACCATTCACTTCCAGGAACGTTTCAACGGATCGTGTGGGAATCTTCGCATTTTCACACCTGAATCAATCTGATTGTGCAGCACACATGTCTGTGTGTATCGTCTTCGTTACAGCCACTACGCACCTTTTTGTCCCAAAAGAGAGCATCAAAAGAAGGGGTGCACGGATGGGTGTAATTTTTTCAGAATTTCAACGGAATCTCAGTGCCAAAAAGAAGAAAAATGTGAAAGGGTGTTTCTTTTTCTTGGGCGCAACTTGCACGTGGGTACGCGGTTCTTGTTCTTCCCCCAATACCATGCATCAGGAAACGTCGATCATGCCCGTTTCACGCAAACCTCTCCAGCCCCGTCTCAAGTCTCAATCAACCACCTCCGAGAATTGTGTTGCTGGCTCAGAATCCACGAACAGCCCCCCGCATCTCAACGTCAAAACAGCCTGACTCAACCCCGCGGAAGAGGATCCCAATCCCGGAATTCTGTCTGCATGACTGAAAGCTCAAGAGCTGCCGTTTCCTCCTTCAAAAAGTCACACTCAAACACGAGACACACCCCAACAGTTCCATCGCGTTTTGAACACGGGTGAATGCGGTAATTGTACTTTTGTATTCAGACAATGAGGCAGACGAAGATTGAAGTTGGTTTTGTCTTCCTTGCTGATTCTGAATTTGGTATCAGTGTCATCAGTTCCCAGCAGGAGGGGCTGCCAGGTCAAAGAGCTGAAGGTTCACTCCAGGATATTTGTTGAGGGTCCAAAATTCCGTATTTGCCAGAGTTACAAACCAAAGAAAGTTTCGCCTCTAAAAATGGCAAGGCTTGAGTGTCTGGTTCGGCAGGTCTGTGCCAGGCACCAATCTCAATTTGATTTCTGTTAGTAAAAGCTTCACTGTTTTACGAAGTAAGATCAACATAGTTTTGTGCACGCGAAAGAGTGACTGCAGTTTCAATGGGCGCAGTTTTGCCAGCAAGGACCCTTATCGTCGTCGACCCTTCTGGGGTCTAAACACACATTTACACAAAAATATTCGCCCAGAAGCGATTTTTTATCTCAACTTGAGTCAATGATTGCTTCATGGCCAAGAGGGAAAGACGGTGCATTGGAAGCACACGAGGATGCATGCCCATGGGCAGGGCCGACGTTTGCAGGACCCTCACCATTTGTACGCGATTGTGCGCGGTCTCGTCGTCCGATGCCTTCAGAATCAGTTCTGGAGGTCTACCTGAGACCTGGGGCAGCCTGATATTTGCTCTTTGTGTTCAGTAAAGAGGAACAGGAAATTAGCTGACATAAAGCATGTGTTGATTCTATTATCATTCTGGGCATTACAGTGCACCACCTTTCACCAAGTTGCAGCTAAGGATGCCCACAATGTATCTATTTCTGTGGTAATAATGAACACATTGCCAACAGTGCGAACAAATTAACAACAGAACGTCGAACAAAGATTCTTGAGAAGTTAGCCACGGAAGTGAGAGGGGAGTCTGGGCGGTGGAATGAAGACCAGTCCTCATTCTTCGCACTGACAACTCTAGCTAGGTCGAGTCTGGTTCTATTTTGCCAAGACATGCAGTTTTCTCATCCAAACGGTACTCTGATTCTTCGGACAAGGAGGCAATGAGATCGAGCCTCCCTTTCCAGTGCCTTTTGAAGTCTGAAGATGGGCAACTGAAAACAGCCCTCGGTGCAAACACGCGTCTCGCCTGAGTCGCCTGAGTCGCGGTCATCTTGGACGAGAGTATAGTACGGCAGTCGACAGTTGCAACTTGCCCTTTTCATACAAGCGTGGCTCAGTTTGTTTCTCAGAATGGGTGGAATGCACCCGTCTGAAAAGCACACGAGAAAGATGCTGACGGAGGTGCCGTCCAGAGCTCTGGAAAAACTTTTGCTTCGTTGCAGGCTCCACTTTATGCAATTTTCACACAAATGGAAACGTCCTACTGCACGACAGAGAGGCAACTGGAACAAAATACGTGTAACACTGCAGGACCGTGTGGTGGCCTGCAATAAGGCAGCCTTGGTCGCAGTACAAATCAGAAATGCGACCAAAAAATGGACGGCTTTTTATTGACATGGTGGATGTGGAAAACCCTGAGAAGATCTGCATCAACAAGGCCTTGCTGTAACGCAAGAAATTTTTGACACCTGCAGGCGTGCCCTAAACACAGAGAACTGAGTCAGGCGCCACAGTGCAGGAACTTTCTTTCACCATAAAGAGGCCCCTGATCTTGTGTCTGTTATTGGTTGGTGCACCGAGAACTTCAGTATTTGTTCACCTTTGAGCAGGTGAGTGAGAAATTCCCATCCCGGAACGGGCGGATGTTTGGTCGAGTTCCAATCGCAGCATCGATACGAGAACCGCCCCAACAACCCAAACCAAACAACACCCCCGGGCACGAGAACTGTGCACAAATGCTGCACAAACAGCAACCGGAGAAGCAGGATATCCGCGAGAAGCAAACAAATTCTTTTTCTTTGCTGCAATATCCACATCTAATTGCTTGCCAGGAATAAAAAACTTCACAAACTTGCACCGAACACAACCGTTTTGCCGCTGCTCGCTTTCTATCAATAAGTGCTCCCCTTTGAGTCTTTGTTTCACAGGGCTCAGCCAAAAGGTTCCTTTGCAAAAACACTCAAGTGTGAAGTCATGACTTCAATGCGCTCGCAATCCTCGAAACATACCAGTCGGTGTGAAATCTGCTTCTCTGAGCTCGAGAATCTGTTCTGCATGCAAAGGTCACATTCTTTACCTGACAAGTTTATCAAGCAGGACACCTTGGTCTGTACATTACACCACATTCTCGCGCCAGTGTTGCGCACAGCTTTCCTTACGCAACTCTTTTTCCTCAATTTTGAGTTGATCGGCGGGGGCCAGAGAAACTTACAAAATTCAGTGCGCATGCAAGGCCACTCATACTTTGTCACCATTCAACGCTTCAAACAGAAAGAAACAACGAGCCACATTGGCGTAAATTCTGCCCCGATGGTGTTTCGAGCTGAAGCTCAAGCGGAACCAGCAAAAGGCTGTTTCTTCCACCGATCGTCAACATCGTCCAGATTTCCGAATTTGAGCAGCTACACTCGTGAAAGCAATTTAGTCTTCAGCCGAAGTATCAACCCAAGTCAATCTCACCACAAAAAGGTTCGAACGCTACAAGCACCCATCACCCCGAAACCAAGGACTTGAGAATGAGTCTCACCGCCAGATCGACGAGATGCAGTTTCCCGACACGAACTCGCTGTTTGCCGTCGGGCCCCTTGTCGCTACACTCAATGGTCACAGTGAAGATGGCGTGAGAGCGGGAACTCGTCGCATTCATATTTGTGGCGCCCACAACCCCTGCAACAAAGAGAACACACTGCGATGACTGGGAGGACACAGTGTGGTCTACTGACCGCAACTTTGGAGCCACGATGCCGGACGTAAGATCCTGAGTCCCAGGCTACTGCAAGGTGCGGGTGGGAAATCATGAAGAGGGAGTCGGAGTGGGTATCAACCTGAACCTTGTTCTGTTCATTTGGCTCCTAGGTGTGCGATGGGACGGTGGATAGTCCACCAGGGCACGAACAGCTCGTGAAGCTGCAGCTGCCTCAATTTCTCGAAGGACAGTCACGATTTGTATCAACATTGAAGTCATATCATGGTTTGCAACACGATACCCGTTGCACGCTCCATGATGACTCACTGTTTTTGTTTCCTAAAGTCATGATGCGGTCCATATCATCTGCGTTGTTGCACACATACGCCGACAAGTCCTTCACGTACACGCCGACGTCCGGACGCTCCTTCACCTGAAAGTAAGTACAGGCATGGCAGTGAAAAATGTGTTGCTGGTCAATTCGTGAGACATTTGCCCCGTGTTCTTCAGTGCTGTTGATACGTCTCCTTGAACAGGTGACAGAGACAACGAACAAACTTGCGACGACCCAGGTCGCCTTTTGTTGCAGTGCGAAGAATATCATGATTCTCTTGACAGTGTCCTCTGAATTACCCGCAGGCTAAACCATGAAGTGCCCACATGCAAATTTGGAAACTACTTCGGCTCGGGTGGAAAACTTTCAGTCTTCGGCTGCGTGCTGTTTGTGTACGGCTGAACTTTTCTGTTGCACTGCATTTTTGTCTTCATTTTCCTCATGGTGTGTGCTGAAGGTTCGCGCCAAGACAGAAGCAGACAATATGTAATTTGTCGATCGGGATGGGTACTAGCGTCAATTTCTCTCCGTGATTTATCTAGAGTTGTCGATCATTCATTTTGAGATGTTCAATAAAAGTGACAGCAGGTGCCTCCGAAGGCAATTACCGCAGAACTGCATGGTGTCTATTGTTTCTTGGAGTCATATTTAGATTCAACATGTGTCAGCTTTGTGGAGGTCTGAGGTGAGAACAGCTTTACCACTTTATTTCAATGTGTGCCAGTTTCGTTGGGACAACCCAAAAGAAAGTGCCGACTGGTGCTCAAACAAGACTGCACGTCGAATGCGAAGCAGCATCGAAAAGAGAACCGCAGGTCTGCATGGAAGCAGCAAACCCACCTTTGGATTTGCAAAAGACTGCATTTTGTTCGCTATCGACCGGAGACTCGGAGAGATGCATCAAATGCAAATCGTGTTGCTGTGACGCACGACAGACCGGAATGGAAGCCTGTCTCAAACATAAACTTCTCGGTTTCAACCTTGAAACCTCCCAACAGTGTATTTGCCACACTGGGATCTTACGGCAGTGAAGATTGATTGTCTGCGCGCGACCCGACTGCAACTGTGAATGCGAAGTCGCGCGAGCACTGAGCAGGAATGTCTATCGATTTTCATTGCACCAAATTGGCCAGGTGTACAATCAAGCAGACACAACTTCTCGGATGACACACGACTCGCACGTAAATTATGTATGAACCACAGTGGTAACTTCACAAAAAGTTGGTTGACAAAATTATGGATGACAGATGGCGGAATTTCAGGGATGGAACGCATTACTCGCAAGGTGGATTTTCAAACTTCACCGTCCAGTGCAGCGCAGAACAATTCACTGATCCCGCCGGATTTCAGCAACAAGGCTACAACTTCCACAGACCGGATTACGACTGCAGGAGGCCAAGTTTACTCGACCAAACGTGGCACTATCCCTCAAGAATAGCGACCACACCACCACCGAGGTATTTTCCCCCTGAGACTTTCCAACATTTCGGGCCACGGACCTACAATCCGAACACAGGAGGATATGAACATCCACACGCGACGCGTGGAGACTGGAATCACGACCACGGCTCCTTTTATGCACCTGGATATGACCCTACGAACAGATTCTGCAGTGAGAGTCACGTTTCGAATTGTCACGCGCGACGGTACATGCTGCGCGGACCTGAAGATGCGCAACGTCCAACCGCACCGCAGTGTCACTACGAAGCTGCACATCAACGCAGAACCCGGAGTTTATCTCCATTAAACGCATCAATTCATCACTTCACTGCACCCAACTTTGATGGCGATAATGCTCCGATGGATGAAAGTCTGCTCAGACAACACGGCGCAATGGATCGAACAGTGGAAACACAACACCGCGCCATTTATGCTAACAGAGCTCGCAAACATGAGCTTTCAGCAATGACACACAACAAGCGAATACAAATATCCCACATGCATGCTCATCGCACTGTCGGAAGTTCACTACCAGCTCAGCAAAAGCCCTTCAGATCAAAACATTTCACTGGCGTCCAGTTCCACCGTGATTCAAGCAGTGAAGGGTAAGCTTCTTCATTGGTTCACGCAGCCTCCATTTCTGTTCGAAGACGAACATCTCCATTCCGAAAATTTTGTGAACAAATAGGGATTGAAAATTTTTGCAAATTTGCAACTTCTGTGCTGAAGTGCCACAAACCGCACTATTTTTGAAGACGTTGAGAGACAATTTATCACAGTGTGGGCTTTTTCACAATCGAATCTCAAATCAAAGTCACGACAGCTGTGCAATTTCCGTAAAGATCGAAATTGGACTGCTGATCAACGCTGGTCGTCATGCTCATATCACTGCCTGACACTCGCCTTGGTTACGTGTGCTGACAGCACTAAATGACTGAACAACACGTTGGCTTTTCTCAGTCAGGTGCGAAGTGCCAACAACATTGAATTGGGACTGCAGTAGTTTTTGTGCACCTGCGATCAAATTTGGTTTCCCATACACTGGGACAATGTTGATGCACTTGTCCACAACAGCGTTCTTTGCTTCCGCCACCCCACGTTCTGTGACCTTTTGTCAATCCTACATGGAAAAGCAAACACACTTACCTCAAGCCTCTGGGTTTGGTCCTTTCCAAGCAAGTCCCTGACCTCTTCATTGTAAATCTCCAGGTAAGCCACCCGAACCAAGAACCTGGAAAATGCCTTTGATAATGACTGTGATTCTCGGTGTCCCGCGAAAAGTCCACATTAGTTCTTCACAGTTCTGCGCCAAATCGGTCTCTCGAACAATTATTGCATCAACGATCAATCTGCGCTCGGCTTCTGTTGAACGACCACGTGAAACCAAACAGACAGACACAGGTTTATCTTGACACGGTGTCTGGTCATTTCAGTTCTGACTGATGCAGAGCAGCACCTCCAAACAAGCCTCAGAGAACACAAAAACTTGCTGACAACGGAAAAAGTTCCAATTCGTTTTGATCTCCAACTGAGGCTTGCAGGGGGTGCTCATTTTTGCTTGAAGCACTGAGTAAATGGCGAGAAGGTAGAGGGTACCAGACTATTTCAAGCAAGACCTGTCCAACGGTGCCTCTGTGTTTAGTTACACTGGTATCGATATATCTACACACAGCTACTGACCTCATTCCTTCTTGAGCTTTGGCAATGTGGCCAAACACATGTGCAAACGAGTTCGGGATGATTCCTCTCAACTCAGGGACGGTTCGCACACCTTCCATTGTGAAAGTTTTTCCTGTACCAGTTTGACCATACGCAAATATGGTTCCTGAAACATCAAACAAGGAACACTCAGCAGTTTTCAAACGTGCAAGCAAGTGATTGCCATCACTCTACACACAACCTGTTCCAACACTTTGTTGTGGAGTGGGGCCGCCCCAAAGTTGAACACAACCTGGACGCGAAACAAGTTTGTTGGAGGACAAAGTTGAGCAAAATCACCCAAAGAAGGGAAAAGCAGTCAGTCTGTTTTGTAGCTTCACTCAACTTGACAAAGTTGGAGCTCGTCATCATTTCCGTTCAACAAAATCAAGTCGTGTTGTCACTTCTATCAAAAGCAAAGCTCAACTGGGATGCAGTATTGGTTGCTGGAACATGTAGTGAAGAGTCGAAAGAAAGGGTGAGAATCGGGTCTGTGCTGCTCTTCCACGAGTGAGAACGAGTTTGGACAAAAAAAGTAGAGTATGAGCAAAGAAATGACTGCGTGAGGCCCGCGACTGTTTTCACAGGAATGAAAGTCGCCTACCGTTGTATCCCTCCAGAACCTTCTCAACGATTGGTCTGGCAACAGTGTTGTACACGTCAACCTGTTTGCAGTTGGGGCCAAACACTGTGTCGAACGTGAATGTTTTCGGAGGTTCCCCTGCTCTTGCATTTGGATCTGTGACCTGAATTTGTCCTCTCATCTCATCAACCTGAAAACAAAACAGAGAAGACGTTGAGCCGTGCTAAGCCCTCGCGTGCGGAGTATTCCTTGAAAGGACAACTTTGATGGCAAATTGTGACTTGCTAGTGTCCTTTTCAGTTTCAACAGAAGCACTCACATTCACTGTCTGTTTGCAGTGTGTTTCCTTCTCTTTGGCGTTCATCGGTCTGCATCTCACCACCACCCTCACATTGTCGCTGTCTGCAGGGTTGGCCTTTGGCTCCTGAAAGACATACATTCAGGTTAAAAGTTGAACACGAACATGTGGACAAAAGTTCCGCACGTAGATCTGACTCGTATATCCACTGAGACCGGTCTGAATTGACAGTTTTCCATCTTTGATGCGGACAACAGTCAGAAGAGTCCAGGTCTGCACAATCCATGTTGTAATTTGTCTTGATGGCCTGTTTATGCAAATCTGGATTCCGTGTCCTGCTTGATCTAAGGTGCTCACTGTCAACACTTCTGGTTTATTTGCCAATCCGGATCCCAATAACAAACACCCTGAGATAGATGTAATGCGTCTTTACAACTTTCAACAATGTGCTGAAAACTGATAGTCCACTCACCGGCATTTTGTCAAAATAAGAAAAATTCACCAAAATTTCATCAAAATAGATTTTTTGACAAGAATGTTTTGTCGGTCCGCACTTGACGATTTCTCCGCGACGTGATTCGCTGGCAACTCACTCTGCAGCATCTGACGTAGGAGGTGGTGCAATCGGGCGATAATAGAAGAGGAGATGCTTTGTGATTTGGCTGAGTTGAAATTGACAATGAACTTGTTATTCAATGAGCTTTTTGGATAGTGGATTGCGACACCATAAATTTAAGGTAGTGGAGTGTTTCTGCAGAGGCGGCACTTGTGCATTTGTGAACGTTCTGAGGCAGAATATTGCAAAGAAAATGTTGCTGTTCAGGCACACCAGAATGATGCACTCGAGTGTTTCAAGAACGGGAGTGTGACGACAAACCCACATTTCGTTTTCAAATGCCCTTTTATGTTACGCAGAATGGATAGTGACGAGGATCACGACCATGAGCATGACGAACCAGACGGAGGTAGTGCCAACTCCACCGCACTCACCGGGTTTCTGTTCGGCAATATCGACAAAGAAGGCAAACTCGAGGATGATGTGTTGGATGAGGTGCGCGTCAGAATCAATTTAAACACAAAATCTGCGTTGATCTGCTCACCCACGTGTAAGAACCCTTCAGTTTGTTGTTCTGCTGTCTTTCCACAGGAGTCGAAACGGCATCTGGGCAGCCTCACTTCGCTGGGCATTGGTTCCATGGTCAGGGAGATCACCAAAGATGAAAGCGGAGAAGATAACTCTTCCACTGAAACCAGCGGGTCGGGTAAGATCGAACGAAATTAAAGACATTCCTGTCCTTTCGTATCGTGCTTTTAATATGTCCGAAGCGCTTTTCTCGGGCAGACAAAGAAATGTGCAAAACATTTCCTGCGATTGTCTTCAGAAATGTCTCAAGAGAAAGCCAGTGATGCTGTGGACTACTCCGACATTACCGAAGTGGCTGAAGAAGAGGAATCCGAAAAGTACAAAGATGCTCTGGCATCCATGAGACCGCCTTCTTCAGGCAAGAATTTGCAGAAATTGTTGCTGAGGAGGCGAAAGAAACTGAAAACCATTCACTTACAAGTTGTGAAATCGTAAAATTATGAACAGCCAGGCAAGTGGAATGAAAAGTAAAAATTTCGGTCTTGTAATTTCAGATGAAGGGGACGATTACGATTCAACAGAAAATGATCAGAAGTCACTGATGCCTCCACCATCGTGGATACCAGAACCAAAAACTTTGAAAAACGAAGTTGGGGTGCGTTTCCAAGAAGTTTACAATCGTGGTTCCGCACAAACGTGCAGCGAAAAATTTAAACAAAGTATTTTCTTTATGGGGAATTTTTTTTCAGAAAAAGGAAAGTGACAAACCGCTGGCTGCCCTGCTACCACCACAATTCAAGGATGTTGACGTGAAAGAGTTGTTTCCGGAGTTCAGAACGGGTCAGGTATGTCACAGTGTTCTTCGCGTGTAGGTAACTGTGTGGTCCTGCTGCTTGCGTGTGGGTGTTTCTTTGTGCGTTGACTCAGTAAAGGGTCATTTTGTGGTGGTTTTCCGGTACTTTTCCGACAAAAACTGCCCTTGCAGGGCTGTTCGGATTGGACGGTTTCGCGACTATTCTGTGGGCTTGTGGTCCAACACCATGCCAATTCTTGTGGTTTTGTACATTGCAGGTCTTGAGGTTTTCTCGGCTTTTCAAACCCGTGTACTCATCCCACATCTGGAAGAAGAAGAAGAGAAAGAAGCCAGAAGGAGAGCAAGATGGTGAAAAGGAAAAATCATCGAAAGAAGCTGAGGGGGATTTACCTGCAGGTGACGGTGACGGTTCACGCATTGACGTCGGTGAAAAAATCCAGGACGACTGCCCGATCAAACTGGACATGGGTCATGTTCCAAGACCTGAAGAAATAGCAACAGATGATTTGGTGAGCATTTTGAAACAAAACCACCACACGCACAACTCGGACTCCCTCGTACTGACGCCTTTTTGACAAAGGTTATCCTTGTTCTGTTCACCCTTGACAGCCACGAGTCGAAATCCCGAGGGAGGTGGGGTATCAGTTTTCAGAATCTTGCGTGCCTTTCCTTTCTGAACTGAATTTACTCCAGGATTCCTCACCTGAAAAATTCCTTTGAAATTCATCTCTTTGACAGAAGTGACCCACAATCTACCTCTTGTAAATAGAAATTTTGTTCCAGTACATTGTTTGGGGAGGGGGGAGCGAGACCAGCTAAATGTGACAGATGCTTCAATGAGGTGCTTGTCTATCATGAGAAGTGGTTCTGTTTCTTTGAAGGACCTGTTCTTGAGAACGACAACTTCAGAGGACAAGAACAAATCGACAGATTTGAACGAAACTGAAGCGAAAGCTGAGATACCTGCTTGGAGATACGGCCCGGCCCAGCTCTGGTACGACCTGATCGGTGTGGACGAGACTGGAGAGGGATTCGACTACGGATTCAAACTGAAGAAAGAAAAGGTACGATTTGCTTTTCTCGACATAGTCAATTAAGTCTTGCCAGCACGTGAGTCAGCGATCTTCCACCACCTCAAGCGTGCGTGTGTTTGTTTGAAGGAACAAGAAGAAGCAGTGAATTCTCTGAAAGAAGAGGAAGTGAAGCCAGAGGTTTTGGAGACGCCTGCACCGAGCCCTGCCAAGTTCCCTCGGATCGAGTACCCGTACGATGCCTACCTCATGATTACCCAGTTGCCGTGGGAGGAGGAAGTGAGTTTTCAGCAATCCAAACTGTGTTCATATTTCACCGGCACATCTTATTTTTCGAATTGCTGATGTGTGTCGGGTTTGTTTAGATAATCTGGAACGGAGAAGAGGTGAAGAACAAGATCATGTCAACCCTGAAGCAGCGCGGGACGGCGGCGGGGTGGCTTCCCTGCTCGTCCATCAGAACCGCAGCGCAGTTCGACGCACACTTCAACTTGAGCGGTAAGACCCAGGATGATTCTTCGCGTCCAGCAGAGGAGAGATCCAGGGACGCATTTGATCAGTGGAAAAAAGTTTCTGGACAAAGGATACTCGGTTTGTTGTGTGTAACTTCAAATGAAAAATTTCATCGATTCTTCAGGGAAAGCACAACCTCAGGTGCAGGGCTTCACACGGTTTGGTGAGCCGATTGAACAGGTGTCACCGAAGAAAGAAGAGTTCAGCATGTTTCCCATTGAAAATGAGGAGCTGGTGTACAGCAGATGGGAGGACAAAGTCATCTGGGACGCATCGGTGTGTGACGCTTTTCAGCATTCAAGCTTTCGGGTTCTGTCGCCTTCGTCGTGTTTTTTCACGTCAAACCCAGGCACAAATTGTGTGCAACTCTTTTCGTTTGTTGTGATATACAGCAGATGGACAATATTCCAATGCCCTCTTCGCTCGTCCTGGATCCCAACGATGAAAATATCGTCCTCGAGATCCCTGACGATCGTGACCCCAACGACGAACAGACTGGAACGACTGACAGTCAAAAGAAAAAGGTTTGTCATGCTCTTGAGTGTCAGTGGTCGCTGTAAAGATAGCGAGAGACAAAAGAACCTTTTTTTGCACGTGTTTATTTTTTCTCCGGACATGTGTTGTAGTTGGTCATTTTTCGCTTCGCAGGAGAAAAGACGGTCGACCATTCTGTTGGGAAAACAAGGGATCATCAAAGAGGACGACGAGGAAGAGGTAAAGTTTGCCAAACCGAAACTTTTGATTGTCTTGTGAGTTCAAAATAAGGTTGACCAGTTCGTTTCGCAGGTTGTCACAAAATTTTTGTTTCTTTTTCAATCAATCCCATCCAAATCGGCAGGAAGAAGAAGAAACTGTGGTGAACAAAGATCCGTTCAATCTTTCCAACGACGAATACTACAACCCCCGTCTCGCCAATGACACTGCACTGAAGGCAAATCTTGGCATCACCTTGCTGCAGGTACGTTTGCACAACTATTTGGCAGGCAAGTGCTTCTCTGTGAGAATTGTCATTTTGTCTGAATACAACATATGTCAAATTTTTGTCGCGACAGCATTCGACTCCTGCAGTTGAGCTGCGGCAACCGTTCTTTCCGACGCATCTGACGGCAATGAAGCTGCGCAACTTCCATCGCAACCCGCTCAAGAAGTATTCGCACGGACTCATGTCGGGCCACGGACCGCAGCAGGTGTTCCCGCTCCTCAAACAGATCAAGAGGAAGGCGAAGGTGATAACTTCACTGCTTATACTGGATTGGATTTGGGGATTTTTTTGACGTCGATGAATGTCTGCACATCTCACGACCCACGCATAACCTGCAGTCTCATACCAAATGGAAATTCCTCTCTCAGGCAATGTTTCTGTTGTGAAAAGATTGATCGGTGAACAACTGATCAATTCGTGGGTGTGTGAAACGTTGCCAATTGCGATCTGTCTGGCAAACTGACGCTTTGCCAGTTGCGATTACTCTGATAAGCTGAACGCTTTTTCACATTTTACAGTTACGAGAACAAGAGCGGATGGCCTCAGGAGGTGGAGACATGTTTTTCATGAGAAGTGCGGAAGATTTGACCGGAAAAGATGGAGAGCTCATCTTGGCTGAATTCTCAGAAGAATTCCCCCCGTTGATCAACCAAGTCGGAATGGCAACAAAAATCAAGAATTACTACAAGCGGGTAAGATATCACTCTTGGCTGCGCGCAAAATATTCAAGGAGGTTCTTGTCATGCTCTGCTGCGCTGAGAACGAGTTGACAGCACGCGTTGGTTTCCTCACTGTCTTCAGAAACCTGGAAAAGACAGCAATCCACCGACGTTTGAATGGGGAGAGCTGGCATACTCGCACTCATCACCCTTTCTGGGTTCCATGAATCCTGGACAGTGCATCCAAGCTTTTGAGAACAAGATGTACCGGGCACCTATCTACCAGCACAAACTGCCTGACACCGACTTCCTCATAATCCGAAACAGACAACAGTACGTTTCCAATTTCTGCAGAGTGACCGATTTTTTGCGGTGATTCCAAAAACACAACGCAGACTGTTATGACTGTTGTTTCACCTTCGTTTCAGCTTCTACATCCGAGACTTGTCGCTCATCTACACAGTTGGACAGCTCTGCCCTTTGGAGGAGGTGCCTGGTCCAAACTCCAAGAAAGCAAACAATTTCATGAGAGACTTCCTGCAGGTGAGGAATGTGGTGCAGAAAGCGAAGATTTTAATGTATTTCGTCTTTCCGTCAAGGCTAGAACCCTCACCCGATGGGGGCGACGGAGGGGCTCCGAGTGGCAACTCGCTGATTATTTTGAGGTGGAAATCACACTTGTAAAGTTGGGATCTGCAACACTGAGTGACAAATGTGAGTCGTTTCGCAAAGAAAACTTGCTTTTTCTTTCAGGTGTTCATTTACAGACTCTTTTGGAAAAGCAAGGACAATCCGAGAAGAATCAAAATGGACGTCATCAAGAAAGCATTTCCTTCTCATTCCGAGAGCATGATTCGAAAGAGGCTCAAACCTTGCGCAGATTTCAAGAGAACAGGTACGCTGTGACTGCAAGTATGCTGTGACTTGTGCCAAATTCTTCGGAAGCCGACATCTGAAACAACGGTGCTTTTGTGAGAGGGCTGATTTTCATGCAAAAGGAAAGGGATATCAGACAAAATTTTGAGCAGAAGTTCCTCTTCCTACCCTGCTGTGAGCAGAAATTTTGGTGATAGCAGTTGGATTCGGGTGTCGGGACAGCTCGTAGTGGTGTCCCTGAAAAGGGGAGGCAGGTGTTGGACTGAACATCAACCTGGGCTTTTTGAGAAAGTTTTGTGTGCAAACACGCGGCTAAAGTGCTGATCTAGTTCTCAAAAATTCAACTGTCTGTACAAAGGAGTGGACTCGAACTGGTGGGTGATCAAGCCTGAGTTCCGACTGCCGAGTGAGGAGGAGATGCGAGCCATGGTGTCGCCCGAGCAATGCTGCGCCTACTATACCATGCTCGCAGCGAAGCAGAAGCTCGAGGTAGGTGCAGGCTTCATTTCGGGCCAAGTGCGTACAGTTCAAAGGGGAACAGACGGCCTCTGCTTTGGTTCAATTTCGTGTTGCATCGCAAAAAAATCCGGTCTGAATTGAAGCCACAGGGACATACCGCCCAAGTGACGAACGAATGTTGCGTTGTGCTTGTCCAGGATGCGGGATACGGAGAAAAGTCGCTCATCTTCACGCCGGAAGGGGACGAGGACGAGGAATCGGGCGTCAAGATTGACGACGAGATCCTGTCGGCACCTTGGAACACGACTCGCGCCTACATCTCTGCGATGAAAGGACGCTGCCTGCTCGGTCTCACCGGCGTCGCGGACCCGACTGGTTGTGGAGAAGGCTTCTCTTACGTGAAGGTGCCGAACAAACCCGCACAACCCAAGGTGAGCCACCCAATGGTTCGGTGCTCTGCGTTCGGTCTCTTGGCAAAGTGACTCTTTAGTCTTGGCAAAGTGTGACAGACTTTTAACGTTTGAGAGCGTGGTAAGTCGATGGCAGTGCAGAGAAATCTACAGGAAATGGTGCAGTCTGCGTTCAGAGTCCATTGTGCTGTCAACTTGATATGTACTCGCATTTCTCTTGCAGGACGAAGAGAAGAAGGACACTCCAATCAAGAAAACGGTCACAGGAACTGATGCAGACTTGAGAAGATTGCCGCTGAAGGATGCCAAAGCTTTGCTGAGAAATTTTGGAGTCCCTGAGCACGAGGTGAGTTCTGACCTATCGTTGGGGAGGTTGAGCATTGGCTGTCCGGAATTGTGCTTCACACAAGCAGAAGTTCTCAGGCGCTTGTTTTCTTGGGTCCAAGTGGAGTGTGGCCTGTTTGGTATCACGTGGCACTTGCGTTGTCCGGACATGCGTGATTCTGGATTCAAGCTCTCCATCACTACTCCACCACGAAACAATCAGAGGGCCCTGCGACTGCAAGAAGTTTCAGGACCATTGCAGAATGGTCATGATTTCCGGAAGAGTGCTTCATCTGCAATTTATGTGCACTTTTCAGATCAAGAAACTGTCTCGTTGGGAGGTCATCGACGTCGTGAGGACTATGTCCACGGAGCAGGCGAAGGCTGGACAGGAAGGTGAGAGTCACGCTGTTTGCCTGCTTCTTTCAGAATGTCTTGCGGTGAGGAACCTCCACTTTTGCTTGTTTCATGTTGAAATTTATCTTACAGCTGAGCTGCTCAAAGTGCTTGAGATGATCAAAAAGTTCTTGGAAAAAAGAAGTATTGTGTTTTGGCTAAAAATGTTCCAGTTTGACCATTCGTGCACATCTTTCTGTCACCCTAACCTCACTGAAACTTCTGTTTTGTTTAAATTTTTCGTGCTCCCTTGCATGACAGTAAACGTTAGCAGTCTAAAAGTAAAGATAAGAACGTTTCTGAAGCCGCACAGCTGTTTGTTAGGGTTTTGAGAGTTCCTGGGTTGGAAACGGCAATCAAATGTTTGGAATCTGTCCAAAGTTTTTTCAGCTTTGTTGTTGCTTTAGTTCCCCAAGCGCACCACTGATGTAATGTTTAACACTTTCTGTTTCAGGCATGAGCAAATTCGCTCGAGGAAACAGATTTTCTGTGGCTGAACATCAAGAAAGATACAAAGAGGAATGTCAGAGGGTGTTTGACCTTCAGAACAAGTACGTAACAGTGCCGTCAGCCGTGGTGTTCGTTGATCACACAGACGCTCATTGACAGTCTGGTAAATCGGCAAAAAGTTGCAGGAAATTTCAGGGAAAACGTTGTTCTTTGCATTTTGTTGCAGAGTTCTGGCTTCAAATGAAGTGTTGTCAACTGACGATGAAGACACAGATGAAGAAGATTCAGACTTTGATGAGCTCGGGAAGAACCTGGAGAACATGCTGTCAAACAAGAAAACGTCTAGTCAGGTAAACTCGAGTTTGAACCCGTCAAAATGAATGAGCATTTTTGCTTCGAATCTCACAATTTGAAGAATCACAGTAGAGCGCGAGTGAAGAGTGATATTTGCATGAAAATGGAATTTGTGTTGTTGTTAGTTGTCGCTGGAGAGGGAAGAGGCAGAGCGGAGAGACCTGCTGAAGATGATCAGGGAAACTCCGAAGAAAAAGTCGAAGGATGAATCGGCTGACTCCCCGGCGTTGCCTCCTGGGGTCGGTGTGCCTGTCAATCGTCCTTCACCTGACGCTTTTGTTTTGAATTTCGTGAATTTGGTGTGTTTTGAGCGACACCTACTCAAACAATGGCGTCGCTTTCGTTCCATTTTCACAGACAAGGAAGCTCAAAATCACGCGAACGTTCAAGGACGAGAACGGGAAGTTGTACACGAGGACTGAAACTGTCACCAAGCCGATGGTGATCGACACCTATGTCAGAATCCGTCAGACCAAAAACGACGAAATCATGTATGTGTCAGCAGCAACTTGCGTCGAGTTCTCAGGTCATATTTCCAAAAACAAATCCCACAGCCTATCTTGCTGGAGATGGTCGCATTGAGTGTCTTACCGGTAGTTGTTGAACAATGTTCAAAACTGCAAACGTATTTGTTTGGTTGTCAGAAAGCAGCTGTTCACGTTGGACGATGCACAGAAGGAAGAGATGAAGAAGGAGAGAAGAAGGTAGGTTTGATTCATCACAAATCTCTCAAGGTGCCGCGACATGCTCAAAACTTGCCCATTTTCTCATCCCTGTGAGCGAGTGAATTTAACTTTCTCCCTTCTGTCTCAGGCTTCAAGAGCAGCTTCGCAGGATCAAGAAGAACGAAGAGAAGGGCAAACAGAGGGATGTGTACAAGCCTTCCAAGGACAAGAGGAAACTTGTTGCTCCTGTGAAGACCAACGTGAGTCACATCGCAGTGCGCTCTCCACTGTTGTTCTGTGTGTTGTGGCAAATTAATTTGTTGGTAGACAATTGTTGGGAACAGAGTGTCTTTTCCTCTGAATCTTGTGATTTTGACTGCTGTTAGCTGGAGATATACAGAAACTGCATTTCAACCTCATTGTGCAATTTGTAGTTGAAATGCGGAGCTTGTGGCGGAATAGGTCACATGAGAACCAACAAAGAATGTCCTGTCTATGCGAAGACTGCCCAAGAAGCTCCGACCAAAGCACCAGCCATCAAGGTATTTCAAGAGACCCTTCTGGAGATGCATTGACGTCAAATTTATGTAATTTTAGAGAAAGCCTCTTCGCTTTCTTGTGAGTATACAAAAGTCATTTCCAACTTTAAGGTTGTTTTGATGTTCAATTTGAGAATTTTGTGTTCATTGACGTTTTCCCTTTTGATGACACCTGCAACATTCACTGAATTGCTTGTGATTTTGTTCTCCAATCCTTGAATTTCTCAAGGAACGGGATATGTTTTTCTGTCGCGCAACTGTGTCTTTCACTGTGTAAATCTACTGTCGGTTCTTCCCCTCGCGTGCGCTACAGGTAGCGATCACGGAGGAGCAGGAGGAAGAGCTGCACAAGAAGGAGCTGGCCGAGGAGGACGACGACATGATCAATGTCGAGGGAACCAAAGTCAAGATCTCCAAAGCGCTCGTCGAACGGTTTGTACCTTTGTATAGTGTTTTGTTTTGTGTCCTGGGGCTTGTATTCGGACAGTTGCATCACTTTGGTTTGAAACTGGTCTCCGATTTATGTTGAGCTCAAGGAAACAAAAAACCAAGTCGTTCGTTCCTGTCGATTTTCAGCGCGGAGATGATCAAGCGCAAGTCACTCGTGCTCAAATTTCCCAAGACGGCGATGGAAGGCAAGAAGAGACGACGAGCCGGAACTGTGGTGCACTGTGACTACCTCAAGGTGTGTGTGTGTGTGTGTGTGTGTGTGTGTGTGTGTGTGTGTGCGTGCGTGGGTGTGCCTGTCTGTGTGTGTTCACAAACATCTTTCACAGAGAGAAAAAGGAACTCACATTGAAGAATCTGCTCGAAAGTGTTTGCAACTCTTGGCACAAAAACACGTATTCTGTTGTTTATCGACAGGAAAGAAAGAAAACGTCGAACAGAAGAAGAGCAGATCCCGTGGTCAGCATGTCGAGCATTTTTGAGAGCATCCTCAACGAGATGAGGGAGCTGCCGGACGTGAGTCGCCTTTGCTTTAAACCATGCACACCGAAGTGAAACGAAAAGAAATTTCTCCTTAAAATATCCGACAAAATGTCTTGACTACGCCACTGAGACAATATTATTTTTGCAGGCTGAGCCGTTTCGAACGCCAGTCAATCCGAAGGTGCTGCCGAACTATTATACCATCATCAAGAAGCCCATGGATCTGCAAACCATCCGAGACGTAAGGGTCTTTTGGCAGACGAAAAAAAAACAATGGAACACGTTGCCTGAAATGAGATTTTGTATTTGACAGAAACGTGTTGCTCTCCATTTTTGCAGAACATCAGAAACCGAAGATACTTGTCTCGTCAGGCATTCATTATGGATGTCAATGTTATGGTGAAGAACAGTGCTCAATACAACGGTATGGGGTTGTTCCATTTGTGTTCGTGTGGCAAAGAAAATGATGGCTGGACTGTCTCATGTCAGAACACTGGCACATTTGCTCCCGTGCTGTCATTTTGTTGTCCAATGTTTCAGGTCTGAAAAGTGTGTTGACAGTGACGTCGCAAAGGATGCTCGACCTGTGTCTCCAGCGTGTGGCGGAGGTGAGTTGTCGAGAAGCACATATGTCACTGTTGTGTTGTTTGACCTGTTCAGAGCCTGGCAAGGATGCCGTTGGCATGTGGGTGAGGGAAATCCTCAACTCAACCAGGCAGGTGAGTGAGTCCTTCAGTCAACCTGAGACTCAGAAGTGTCGGAAATCCTCGATTGGTGGTCAGAATAGATCCCCCCCCCCCACACCTTGACAAGTGAGGGTTGTGTCCACACACATCGCAGCCGTCCGGATAGATGCAAGGGCCTCAAAAGTGGTCGCGGTGTGAGTGGTCAAGCAGTTGGGTGACTAACTGTACATTTATCCGCCACTCACTTCTTGTGCCCATTCAAAAAGCAAGCCAAAGCAAAACCAGAATGTATCAGAAAAACGTGAGAAAGAGGAACTCCGTTCTTTCCTTGCAGAAAGAGGAGAAACTCATGCGGCTGGAGAAAGCGATCAACCCTCTGCTCGACGACAATGATCTGGTCGCCATCAACTTCATTTTCAAGAACATCGTTCTGGAGCGAATGAAAACTGTCGAGAATGTGAGTAGTTGAGGCTGTTCACCGTGGAGGCTATTGTTTCTGCAGGCGAGGGTGTGTCACGGACCAAATGGAATTATTCTGACGACGATCCTGCTGATCTACCGAATTGCTGCAAATCCTTGCCAACGTGTTCGCGTGTTTTCTTGCAGTCGTGGCCCTTCCACAAACCAGTCAACAAGAAGCAGGTGAAGGATTATTACGAGATCATCAAGGAACCGATGGACATGGAACTGCTGGTCAAGGTGAGCGAATTTGCAGATTCCCACTCAAATCGAAGTGCTTTCATTTTCACTGGAAATCTTCCGACATAGATCATGTGTTTGGCACAGCGAGAAAGTTTTGGAAACTGGATGGTAACCACCCGAAACTGAGGATGCAAAACAGACAAAAAAATCCGATCTGCCAGTCATGCGGGATGATTGACAGCGCTCTTCGTGCAACCTACAGTTCAGCCGAGAAAATTACGACTATTTTTTCCCCTTGTTGTAGAACACCAACAAACAGAAGTACCACAACCGGGAACAGTTTCTATCTGATGTGGAGTTGATTCTGGACAACTGTGTGCAATACAATGGCAAGGACAGTGCGTACACTTCCACTGCGCAGACGATCGTCGACAACGCCAGGCTGGCGATTGGAGAGGTCAGTGTTCCCTCTCTCGGTGGCGACGGGGGAGTGTTTGAAAACAAAGTCGGCTTCACGTTTGCAAGCACGCGTTTGCAGCGCGAACATCGTGTTATCGCTCGTGTTTCAGCAAGAGGAAACTCTGGAGCAGCTGGAGCGCAACATCAAGGCGGCGCAGGAAGCAGCGCTCGAAGCGGCCGAGACGGACTCAGTCGTGACAGGAACCTCCGCCACCGGCGGTCAGGAAGGTGCGACTCGCCAAGTGTTCACCAGAAGATGTTCAACTGACGCGTGCAGAATGCGAGATGCTGACTTGGCTTGTGTGTGTCGTGTAGGTGACGTTGACGCGCAGAGCGTGACTAGTCTGGGAGCCGGGGAAAACATCACGATCGCTGAAGACTCTGAGATCTCGATGCGACCGGACGAGAATCTGGACTTCTCTGGGCAACTGCCTCGCGGTGGTGTGAGTACGAATGGCGTTTTCTGTCGCTTCCTTGACAAACTACGAGTGGAAGAACATGTATTTCATCCGCGAGGGGTCTTGTAGCTTTGTTTCCTGCAGACTGACGGTCGCGATGAGTTCGTCGACATCGAGGGCGACGAGGAGGACGAGTCTGCGCAGGCGACGCGCGCCGTGCTGGACACGAGCCTCGTCCAGGACCTGCAGCTGTCGCCAGAGAACAGCGACGACGAGGAGCACCGACCCCGTGAGCGCCGCCTGCTGCCATCTCCATCTCAGATTTCACAGAAAGAAAGATTTGCATTGTAACAAACTCGATTGTCTTGCGCAGAAGCGAGCCGGCTGAGCTCGAGCGGGAGCGACTCGGAGACGGAGATGAAGGAGGAGTTGTATTCGCTGCCGGGCGGCGAGGCGGAGGCGGCGGCGCCGGGAGACGAGGCGCAGCCCATGGACACGTACGACGAGAATGCGCAGGACTGCTACACGGAATCCGCCACCGAAGGTGAGGACAACTTTTGGGCTGTTCCAGATTCAGGGGAAATGTCAACCAGCGCACTTTCAACGCCGGCGCTGCTTCGTCAAAACTGAACAGGTGTCAAGCAAATCTAAGTGATGAGGCCACACATGTCGCTTGTCGTGCTTGGAATGCGAGGAACAAAAAAGTGCTCAAGTGGTTGTCACTGTTTTTGTGCACCCGTCTGTCTGTTGCTTCCCACGAAGCTCGCTGTCAGTTGACTTGTCTGAATGATCGCTGGGTTTGTTTCACAGCTGCGATACAGTACGACGAACAGGAGGACGACAGCTTCGATGCGAACGCATTCTTCAAGAGCATCGGTCAGGGCGTGCAGGGCGAGAGCAGCTCTGCAGCAGAGGGATCCGTGGCACCGATCGGGGCCGACATCAACAACGACCTGCATCTGTCCGAGTCTGACAATGACGACGATTTCGTACCTGTTGATGACGACCAGTCGCAGTCCAACTTTGACATGAACGAGTTTTTCAAACCCAATTAGTGGTTTTGCCAATTGTGGGTTGAGAATGCTTCCCGTTATTCGTGAAGGCGCAAAACAGGAGTTTGTCTGAAGCTGGATTGCGCGACTGGTTGAGGCTGCACTTCTGATCTGATCTGGATTGGCTGTTTTGTGTGGGACTGCGACCTGTGTCAGTCGGACTCGATGCCAAATCACCAAATCACAACACTGCAGCCAAGTCACTTCGGACAGACGTGGATTGTGTTTCCAATTCACATGCTGGTGGGTGTCATCCTGCTGCGGTTTCACCTCCCAGGTTCGGTGTGTTCAGCTGGAGACGAAGGAACAGTGAAGTGCATGTCAGGGTGAAAGTTCCAGACTCGGGACGAGTTGTCAACAAGATCATGATCTCATTGCACATACCATTTTGTACATTCAACACTCATGTCGCGAAGAAGAGAGTGAAAATAAATGTTTATTTTGCATAAAATTTCTGTGTCCGATGAATCCTACGGAGCCACCGAGACGAAACTTCCATGTTGGGTTGGAATTGGAATCGAAGCTCAAACGTCAGGTCCTCCATGTCCCAAGCCGTAAATTGCAAACAAATCGAAGACTCGTTTGACATGCATTGTTGGCTCGTCTGTTCGGCTGCCGAAACAAGTGAGTTCTGTTGATAATTCACGTGACTCCAGTGACGCGGGCGAGAGCGTTCGTGCGTTGCCGGGCTGCTGTCCCGCTGGCAGGCCAAACCGCCCGTGTATCCATTGACAAATGATCTTCAATGCCCAGCAATCAGTCAAATGGGACCGTTCATTACCTCCTTTATCGGATTGTTGTCCCTTGTTGTTTTCTGAATTTCGCTGGAAAATCGGATGAAATGCAGAAAACGCCACCAATCACACAGGCCCTGCGTTGTCATGTGAAAAATTCAATTTTGAGCCCTTGGTTCGGAATTACAGGAGCTTCAAATTTATGGCCTGTGTATTTCATGATTACAGCTCCAATGAACAGGCGTTGAGCTGAAAATGACACACCGAGTAACGACCGGATTTGCATTCCACAGAACAGAACGAAATTTAATATCGTCGTTTTCGACATTGACTTCAGACTGAAATTGATGGGCATCCCTGCACATTTTGAGCATTTCTTCGTTTCGACATGAGAAGAGAAAAGCTTTCCAAAGTGGAAAACGATTGTCCCAGCGGCTTCAGATTTGCGGTGGTTGTCTCAAAATCCCTCAATGAAACGCAAATACCAATGTTTGGTGCACGGGATAATCCATTCTCGATTGCAACAAACATGCACCGAGAATTTGGGCGCATTGTTTCTCTGCACTTGTGATGATTACGGGTTGTTTCGACTCGGATCCAGAGATGTAGGTTCGTGTTGCCTCGTTAATCCGTTGTGATTAGTCTGCGTGTTGGAAACGAAGCTACAGAAATAGCAACCAGAAGCACAACCTCCTCCACTTCCCTCTCCTGACAAGCACAAAGCTGGTTTGAGTTGCCAGAAAGACTAAACTTGAACTGGTGCGCCCCGCCAAAACATGTGAAGAGCTCTCAGGAGACACATCTAAACAATTGAGCACGCAAGTGTTTCCAAGTTGCACGCACAGACGAAATCGTTAAAGTAAATTGAAACTGAAATGCGGACCAACAAGTGGTGCAGCCCCGAGGTCCACGGTGGCCTGTTGTCGGTGCACGAGAAAATGTGGGAACGAGCGTCCGATCCAGAAGAGTGGACATCTCAATCCAACCTGTCCAGTTCTCACTGACCCGCGCCAGATTAGAGGGTCCGTTTTGTTCATTTCCCGGACTTTTGACAAAGATTCTTTTTGAAAAGCTCGATCGATTTTGCTCTTCAGCTGCGTTTTCTTTCTGAAGAAGCTCTACCTGAACACGTAGGACCAATTGGTTCTGTTTGCATTTCGAAACTGGGTTACATAAATCGCAAAGGCTTTGGGGGAGGGGGGAGTAGAGGCGTTCGCCAGTGGAATGTTCATTCACTTCAGAACACTACGATCGTTCTGGTGTTCATCATTTCTGCTCACAACATGTCAATTCTTTTTTCGCACCACATACGAAGCTGGAAGATATTGGTGCACGAAACTGACGTTGTGAACTTGTGTGATTACCGAGAAACCCAAAGAACACAAAAGTCAGGTTGTAACAAAAGTTTAATACTTCGACCTCATTTTGAAGCGATGTAAGCGATCTACGTCAACTTAGAATAACGTGTCACGGTTACAAACAATGGGGATCACTCACCAAGCTCGAGCCTTTTGAAAGACTCATCACAGTGCGAAACAGATAATCTCTTGCCACATTTCCAACCCCATGTGAAAGGATAATACGAAAATTACATTACGCTGAGTGCGGCAGAAGCAGGCCAAAGAAAGGAGGGAGAAGACTGTGGTGCCGAAGGCTTGCTTTCACTTTTCCCACACTGCTTGGGGACCTTGATTCTCCAAGGCAATCCCAAGCTGGACCTGCCACTGCAGCACACGTGACGTAAAACAGGCCAACAAATTGCCAGTGATGATAACGTACGCAAAAATCAGCAAGCTGACTAGATGGTTGGTTTTTCAATTCGCCTGATGAAACAGAAAGAGAGTCCATTGCGTACGCATGCACTGATGGACGCAGCATTTGATTTCAGTCACAATACGCACTCAGATTCACTTTTAAATATTTTGGTTCCACGTCTACTTATGTACAACACTGAGTATGGATGAATGACGTAATATGTACAAGTATGCAGAATTTGAAACTCTTGACAAACGAGGCAATTAAATGCTTTGAGGTCTTAAATCTATTTTCCAATTTCAACGTTCATCCCACAACAATTTTTCACGACGATGACGACCAGCTTTGCCGACGTTTTGTTCCACAAGCGTAACTCCATGGTTTGAACTTTTTGATTTTCGGGGCAACAAAAGCATAAGGCCAGTTGAAATGTGAATAAAAAACACAAGTACTGTCAATCAAAGTCGCACACGTTTCATCAAACACGGAGTGACAATTTTCAGTCGCCTTGACGCAGATTAACAGCGAGAATATCACAGAAATGAAAGCTGTCCAGATATTTTGCGTGGCAAATCTCTCTTCGCGTTGGCAAACATTATGTCTATTTTTTGAAGGTTTTGTCATTTGCTGTTTATTTTCTGGCTCACTACGAATCTTACCCATCGTATTTTGAACAGGTCACACTTGTGAGAACGAGCACGGTTTTGTTTTTTTTACTTTCCCCATTGCTAATCACAACATTCTTTCAAAATTCTACTTTTGATCTTCGAATGCAGCGTACACATTGGTTGATAGTTCGTTTCACTGACAACATATGCATAGAGTCTGTTGATAGTTTGGTCAGTTGCGGCAAAAGAGAAGTCTAATGGTTTATTCGCGAGGCTCTGGCTTCGGAGCAGTATTTGTGCCTCAATCTCCAGTGAATCCCAGTTGCGAATTCCTTTTCGGTGCAACACAGCGGGACGCCTTCCCTGAGCTCGCCTCTAAAGTGAGCAACAAGCTTTGTATGACAGAACTGGTTTTGGTTTGTTGCCATGGCAACTTGGCCCTGCAGTTGTCAAACGCAGCAGGCAACTGGCAGAATCAATTTGTGGATCCAAAGGGCCATAAGAGGTGGATCAACAGTGAAAAGCCCGACACGCAGATTTCTCGCAGACACCAGTTCGCCTCAGCATCCGTGGAAGGGAAACCTCCCCATAATCTCGCTGGAGTTGTGCGTCACGTCACGTCACGTCACGTCACGTCACGTCACAAGAGCCAAAGATCTTACCACAAACGGTTTCCCACTGACACCCAACCTCCAAGAACAAAACCTCTCTGTCACACGAGAAATTGCACAAGAGCAACGTCTAACTCCCAGCAGCACGTTTTCTTGCCTTCCGTTTCGTGGATCACCACACTTCCTGAATCAGTTGGGAATCGCCAATTTCTTGCATCAAAAACGTTCACACACCCAAGTCTTTCAGACGAAGGTCGACTCTTCTTGTGGTTTGTGCTTTCCTCGGGAATTCTGCAGCCGCCATCACCATCGGCCACAGCCAAATTGAACAGAAATGTTATCTGCAATCATAAGAAACAGTATTAAAACCTTTTGTGCATGATAAATGAGCCACACCAAATGGCAATGTACGTAGACAACTCCAGAAATGATGTGCAGCATTTTACATTGCGCTTTTGATGAAACTTCTTCACAGGCAGTGAGACTCAAATAATTTCTTACAACGTCCCAAATTCCCAAGAATGAAGCCACTTGTGTAAAACTTGATTATTTTTGACAAAAGGGTCAAAAAGGACGAGATTTACTGTGAGGCACAGCCATAAAAGAGGCTTTGACTGATACAGGGCGCACCTCACGCGGAGGCTGAGGGCGGAATCAACGAGATTAATGAGCACAAAAGGCTGTGGAAAGTGAAACCTGTACAAATAGGTGCAACATCGCAATTATTCATGAGAAAGGAAGCCGCCTGCTGCAGGGCAGCAAGTAAATGCAGCACAAAATTGCTCTGACTGAAAAATATTCCCGTTCTTTTTCTTTCAGAAACGTGAGAAGACTTTTGGCATTTGTGAAAAGAAGGAAACAGCAAGCAGTGGTGTTGAAAAGTTGCCAACGCTGTCGGAAGGATCAGCCCCTTTGCACTGATGCTCCTCACTATTCAAGTTTAGCTGGTGTTTTCAGAGCCTTTCTGCAAAGGCAAATTTGCCTGTCGTGGGCAAAGCAACTTCTCAGCATTTCCTCCTCACAATTGCGATTTGTTCAGGTACGATTGGAACAAAAACATGTCGCGTTTGTGTGGGTTCGGCCTTTTTGTGGACTGTGCTTATTTGCCAACAAAGAAACGAACTGACAAAACCCTTGTTTCTTGAGCAAAGATGCGCGTGTTTTAGTGGGGTTCTTTTTCATACGATAAAGACAGAGCGAAGCAATGTGCGAGTGCACAAGTTTCAGTACTTTTCTAAATTGGAGAGAAACTTGACAGAAATTGCAACTTGGTTTCACACCGTTGGTCTCGTAAAGGGATACCTGAGCGCTGTTGTGCACACAACGTACACCACACACTTTCCTTTTTCACGTGCGTGATTTACACGAAAAGACCCACTCATGGCCAGCCAAGCTTTCATGCTGAAGCTTTCATCCTGGCACACGACAAAAAAGTGTGGTCCCGTGCAAACTGACAGCTTTACATTCAAAGAGGAGAGAGACGAAGAAACAAGCCAAGCAGAAAATATGGTAAATGTTGGAGACATACCCTACACTGCGCACTGGATGTCATAGTGGAGTTTCCTTCTTGATGGGCAAACCATTTGGTCTCTTGGCTCTGCCGGCGCCGCCGCCTCCATTCTGCTGCGGAAGGGACCCATTCCCGTTGCTCATCACTGGGTAGTTATCCATCGGGTCCGGCAGATTGGCCAATTTGTTGAAATATCCATTGATATTGACACTTTTGGTGTAGTTGGGGTTGGTGACTATTCCGTTGCGCTTGCCTCTCGCTTCAGGCGAGCTTGACTTGGAAATACTGAGGGCGGTCTGGCCCATGACCATGGCACTGTTGCGAGTGTCGCCGGAGCTTCTGCTGCCGGAGCCCACGTCGGTGATTCTCTGCCATATGGGCTCCTCGGCGTCCGTCGAGCCGCTGTTGTTGGCGTTGCCGCCCAGGTCAGCGTGCGGGTTGGCGATGATGTGCACTGGCTTACTGTGGTGGTCGCCGCGCTTCGGAGAGTTGGGTTTGGTGGAGACCGGGGACTGAGCGTCGGGGGAGATGCGGGTCGTGACGCTCTGGATCTCGCTCATCGGGGAGCCCGGCGGCGAGTGCGATGCGCTGTGCGGCTCGCTCACCGGCGACAACACCCGACTGAGAGGCCGATTGCGGTTCTTGGACATGGAGCATTGCTGCAGCTGCTGAGTGAAGGACAGGCCAGGACTGTCCAGACTCAAACTGCCGTGTGAACTCTGGTTGGTGGAGGATGTGTTGGAGTCCGTCTGCTTGGATGACTTGGTGGTGGAAGAATTGAAAGATTTTCTCTTGTCGTAGCTGGAGATGGGCGACTCTCCGGGAGACATTGGAGTGTAGTGGCGAGGGTGGTTGCTCGAGTGGTGTGAGTGGTGGATGTGCCCGGTGTGTCTGTGCGTCACCGGCATCGCCCCGAACATGGCGTAAGGTGTCGGGCCCGTGTTGGTCAGTGTCGCGCTGCTGGCCGTCGTGCCGCCGCCGTGCTTCGCGTCCAGGCTCGAAGTGGAGGAGGTGGACGACACGGCGCTACGCCTCTGGTTCACCCCGTTTAAAGGATGCGCGCCGTGCTCCTCGAGCAGCTTCACCACGTTCTGATGTCCGCCCTTGAGCGCGACGCGGGTCGCCGTCCTGCCGTACTGGTCAGCGTGGTTCGGGTTCGCCTTGAACTTCAGCAGGATTTTGACGACGTCCGTGTGCCCCTCCTGCGCCGCGATACACAGCGCCGTTGCTCCCTGGTTACACGTGTGATCCACAGATGCGTTCCTCTCCAGCAGCAGCCGGACGATGTTGCTGTGACCCTGCCACGATGCCGACTGCAGCGCTGTGCGCCGGTCATTGTCAATGGCGTTCACATTGGCACCGTTGATGAGCAGCACGTCGACCATCTCGTAGTGGCCCTGCCACGCCGCCACATGCAGAGCCGTCCGCCCTTCCAGATCCTTCGTCTCCACGTTGGCGCCGGCGTCCAACAAGATGCGCGCCATCTGGATGTGGTTTTCTAACGCCAGGACGTAGAGAGTCGACCGCCCGTCGGCGTCCCGGTAGTCCATGTCGGAGTTCTGTGTCAACAGGTACTCGACGAGTTCGCGGTGACCTTCGATAGCGGCTATCCGCAGACAGGTGCGGCCGTCATGGCCCTTCGCCTCGAGGGGAGACCCGGCCTCGATCAGTGCGACGACGGTGGCCATGTGACCTTCCTGCGCCGCCAGAAGCACCGGAATGCGCCCCTCGTTGTCCTGCTCCGTGATGCGCGCTCCGGACTCGATCAACAAGTCGCACACCTGCGAAACACAAAAACAGACACCGCTGTAGTTTAGTCTGAGCAACATGCACAGAGGTTACGTACAATTGCTCTCATCTGAGAAGAAAGGTGTTGAGGAACAGTCGTCGAACACAGCACTTGATCGACCTGACGCCAACCACGAAACACGACCCTCTTCCAATCCATTCCTCGTGCTGAATTTTTGTTTGTTTTGAGCTTGTGCGAAACTTGAATGCTCCAAAACTCAAGACAATCTGCTTGTGTCACCCTCAGTCAACAGGGATTCGTTTGGTCCACAACAGAGCACAGGCATGGTGATTTGGGTTTTGTCACAACACCTTCCTGAAGGTCTTGTTCTGTCGAGGATCTGGTAGCACGCATGACGACAGACATAATGACTCTGAGATCAAAGACAGGAAGGACACCACAAGGACTCGACGAAAGCCTGCAGCAGCGCAGCATGTCACCACGTTTCCTTGATAGACGCGCAGATAAGACAATCTATTTGGTACGTGACTTGAACGTGGAATTGGAAGACGTGGCCAGTTCCCAGATGCGAGTGTTTGACGGGCTGTGGCGGGAGTGGAACAATGTGCCATTCCATTGCTGTCTCGGCAAGAACAACATCTTGCCAACGAAACAGAACAGGTCTTGTGTTTTGACACAAGTTCAACACAATATTGATGTACTGGATCCTTCAGGTCAAACTGCCACACAAGGAGCAACATGATTATCACCACAAACAAGGCACAGGGCGACACAACACTGACCTGGGTACGTGCATTGCCGTCCGTCAAAAATTTGCAACGTCACTTTGTGAACCCCTTTCCCGCTTCGTGATTCACATTCACTTTGTAAAATCCATTTCACCCTGAAGCTCGAGTGTCATCAACATGGAAATGCTTTGGACTCACAGAACTCGAAATTCATTGCGGTGTTCTCTGGTTTGACGAGCAACATTGTGATAAATTGACTGCTGAATTGCAATGGACAGATCGTGTAAACAACGGCACAAATGAGACAGCCAAGGCCATCGCGTTTCCATGTGTGCAAACCTGCATGATGGATGTTCGCCAGGACGTCTGGGCGGCTGTGCTGTTTCACTTCGCTTTCGCGAATTTCACCACATTCAACACCCTGGGGCGATTCCAGGGGCGCTTGGGGTTGAGCACCTTCCCGCGAAAAAAAGTTGAACCCCACGAGCTGCTGCTTCCGCAAAATTTTCCTCAACTCGTACGCTCGGATCTCTTTTCTGGAAAGTTCACGCCCTCCTTGACCTTTCACTGGCTTTTTCAGCTGTACTCGTAGGTTCGAGTATCCCTTTCTATCTGTCCACCCTTTTCTTCCGCTATAAGTCCAAAATGTCTTTGTCCGGTGCACCCCCCCCCAATTTTACTGGAGATTTCCAGTTCAGAAAAATGTCGGAGACCTCAAGGGAACCTGCACAAGTTTGCCCGAATTCTCTGGATATTCGACGCTCCTTGATGTGAACCGTGAAATCACACTGTGACTAAACTTACCACAAACCACATGAGGTCACATCTTGTTGACACCGCCCCAACACGCTTGAGCTTTTGAGTGACACAACAAGTAGATTCTGTGACTCGTGGTGAATCTCTTTCCATTACTTTGGAGCAAAACATGACTTTCCACGGCCAAAAATGTGTCTTGATGACCACAACAAGTCATTCCTGGCACACACGCAACAGTGGACAGAATATAACATGTCTCACCACGAGTATTCATGATTGAAGAAAATTGCGTGGTCCAAATAAACTGCATACATCGAGTGAACGCCCGTACCGTTTCGAACACGAACGCAAATTCATGTTGTTGAGAATCCTCCGCGGTTCATCGCACCTGATCTGCCGTCCACCAGCCCTCCCACTTCGACCTCTCGAAATTGACACCAAACCCAGAAGCAACACTGAGAGCGAAAAAAAAACCAACTTCGACTGACTCTCGATGCAAAAGAAAAAGCAATGTTTTGACCCGTTCCACGTTTGAGTACAGCAGCTGTCACGAGATAATTTTCCTATTTTGCCAACAATCAACAATTTGATCTGTGATGCAGGACTGAAGATCTTTGATCACCTGAGTTAACCGTGAAGTGATCCCTCAGTGTGATCTGCATGAATCTGATCGTGAAAAGAAGTTACGAGCAAGATAAATTCACCAAGACACAACAAGGTGGTCAACTCTCGTCACTTCATGCACGGTTTTCCCAGGAGCTGGAGTTTTATATTTTGATTCAATGAATTGGTATTTGAATACAAACTGTGAGGAATGTTTCCAAGCATTCGTGTCAAACTCGTGTGCAACCAAATCTTTAAATTTCGTCCTGGACTCGGCAGTACGAGTACGAGTACGTGTGTCGCCAAACCACAAAAGGCTTTCAGCAGCTCCGCCGCGCGAGAACCAAGAGGCACGAGATCCCTATACGAGTATTCCGCAGACAGCAGCGTCATTCTTGCGTCACTTTGCCCCAGTCTGCTGACTTGAGAAGCTGACGGTTGAATAGCAACATCGTAGAGATACATCACTCCTGCAACAGAGGACCAATCTCGTAATGCGTGAAAGAGAGAAAGAAAGAACGAAAGAGAGGGAGAGAGAGAGAGAGAGAGAGAGAGCGCAACACACACACACACACACACACACACAACACGCACAGACACATATATTGGTATAAAATGTTGTGTGGTGCAATTGGTGGGCACATGGAACACAATGAACAACGGGAGCAGCTCCTTCCGCTTGAACAGTCCACAAGATTGCCATGATGATGGCACAAAACGATACCGCAACAAGGTCATTGATTTTGCCATCAAGAATATGCAGGTACACAACAAAACTCATCTCACTGTGTGCGTACATGTGTTCGGTACGAGGAATGTTTGCACTGAGGACAGTCCACAGACATCCCAAGTTCACAGCACATCGACGCTCGCTTGTCTGCTGCTCAATCAATATTGAAAGAAGAGTTCCATTTCTTTTATGCCGCCATGGTGAGGTGTTGAGAGCTGCTGATCAGTTTACTCACGAGGAGGAAACCTTTCTGCTTTGTCAAAGAAACACAACTCAAACACCATACTCTACATGCAACATAATCACGTCCACGCAATTTCCCCGTCAGACTGACCGCAACGCATTCGAATCCAGATTCAGCAGGATCGTTTCTTGCAGAGATTCCCATTTTCGGGGGATATTGACGGATTAAATATCAGCCATATTTGCACACAAACGGTGCTTTGAGGGATACACGAGAATTAACCTGTTTGTCTCCTTGTGCACTTCAGCAAAAGGTCAACAAAGAGCCAACTGCAAATCCTTCTCATCTCGAACTCGAACTTTGGACATTCAAAACTGCGCGAAGAACATGGGTTCTCTGGCTTCTCCACCAAGCTTGTGAACCTTGCAAACTAACTCGATCTTCTTTTTCCTTCAGACACAAGGTTTACAGTATTCCAACTCAGCGTGGGCTGGAAGTTCAGGGAGCGAACGCGCTCGTTCATTTTACGTGGTGTGTGTTGCGTGAATTACGCGATGTTATGATTCTTTCTTTGTTTTTATGGGAACTGAAGAAGAATAAAGAGACGGGGTCAAAAAGAAGTCCAGATACAAACTCAAGATTTGTTTCGGCAACAAACAAGATTTTGGCAAGATAGAGCGATAGTGAGATGTGTGAAGGGCTGACTCTGTATCTCACGACAGATAGCCTGTAGCACTGCAAAACCACGCTGCCTGCTGCGGGCGCTTCTCTTGCAAAGAAACAGCTCTGACTGCAGATGCGTGTGCAGCGATCTGAAATATTGCTTCCGTTAATGAGAATCGTAATTCTTTTGAAACAAACTATACCAAAGCTTCACACAAACAGGAAGAAAGGGTTCAAACAACACAAGGTGTCAAAATCCACAAAGGTGAAGCAGAGATTACATTTTCCAAGATCCTGAATATTGTGGATTCTTGCGGTCACCTTGTTGCCCATACGAGGGAAGTGCAAGATTGCAGTTGGCGGTTTGCAAAACCGGAAAGAGTCCCTGACGGCGATCCACCACGAAAGCCGAACGCTCAACTTGGGATCCAATGAATGACATCTCTCATTCAGTCTCCAAAAGAGTTTCATTGTGAAACCCTCCAATTTGTGCGTGAGTAATTTGACGGAAAGTGTCATCAGTGGCGTAATAACCTGACACTTTCCTGCAGAGCCAGCCGAACCATTTCTCTTGAGCAAATACTGTTTCTTCTTCAACATGCAATCTTGCTTGGTACGAGAGAAGGAACAAGGCCTCTGGAGAATAATCTGTTTGCTTTCCAGCAGCAATTGCATTACTTGTCACTGGATCCACGATCTTCGAACAAGGACGTCAATTCGTCTGCGACACATCGCGACAAGCAGAACCTCACGCCATTCTGCATCCGAAACAGCGCCCCGGTCAAAGGCGGTTTTGGTCTGACGAACGACGAGATACTTTTCATCTTGCCTGAGCCTATTTGTGAAGGGCAGCTTTTATTTATTGATCTCAGACACAAAGCTAATATTCCCGATTGCCTTTGCCTTCCCTCCGCCGACCTTTGACTCGGTTCCGTTTGGTGGGAGTGAAATTGTCGACCAGCAGCCACGAGTAAATTTGCAACACCAGCGAGGCATTGCAGGACGTTCACTCCATGTCATCACTGTTGGCCAATTCATCGCCGACGTCCATGCGGCTTCAAGCAATTACTATTGATGTGCATCCTGGCAATGCAGCTTGCACTGAACCTTCAACATGCTCAGAGCTGTCGACTCCATACGGATTTCAATGAGCGTCTGGCACCGGCTTTACGTTCAACGCCTCCATAGGCGGATGTACTTGGGAAACAAGATCGTTATGAGATCCAAGGGCTCTGAAACAAAACGCAATCTTGATGCGTTCCACGGTGGCTGGCATCTGGCGGACAACAGCTCTTGTACTGGTCCCCTTTCATGGAAATTCGGGTACAACTGTGTGGCGAGAAAATGAAATTTTGAGAGTGTCTACTCTCCAGCAAATATCCCCAAGTACGAGTGTCGTTGACTTCCACACGAAGAGTACTGCAGTTCACGCAAACACAGCATACCAAAGCGAGTTTTCATGTTGAGTCTGATAGATTTGTTGGTCTAAGGAAGGCATAACTACTCCAAAGAGCCAACTTTCTTTGGTCGATGAGTCCGACTGGGCTCTATGGCCTCCAGAGATCAATCTCATTCAAAGGGAACAACGACTGAAGATGCTTCTTCCATTCACTCCTAATAACCGGATTAGTCTGCGCAGCGAATCTTCGCTGCCGACGGAAACACAGGGACCTGACTCCTCAAACGCAGGCATCGTTCCTTCTCTCAACGACCATCGCTGCTGCGGAGCGAATCAATACGCCCATCAAAGTATCGCCGCAAATACCTTCCATTTGCATGTCAACTTGATGGATATCGCCTCGTATGTCAGTGGAAATTTTACAAAAGTTGCGTGAACAGAACGGTCGTGTCGCCGCATGACGACCGCTGGTGTCTGCAGCCTTGACACGGGCCCGGAGGACATGGCTGTGTGAGTTGTCGCAGGCACTGGGCAAGTACTAACAAACATGCAGTGCTTGATCAACACCCTTCCCGGAATGGTTTGGTCCACTGAGAGAAAGCAGCACGCTCTGCGGAAAAGCTGTCACTGCAGGTGACATTTCGAGCCCAGAGCGTGCTTGACGCGATTTCCAGACAGTCCGACAGGCTTTCAAATGAGAACCTCAATCGCTCGCACCTCGTAGACAGGTCGACTGATATGCTGACAATCTGGCGGACCAACCGGCTGACAGACCAAACGTGCAAACAAGTACAGACAGACAGACAGACACACACACACACGATGTTTCTGTCTGACACTCGTGTCACAGAAGACAGCACAGAAAATAAACTCTCTTCCCAGAACATGCATAAAAGAAAGTGAAAGTACTGTGTGACAAAACAATCTGTGTCTAAATCGAAAAGACCTCACTCACTGTGCCGGACTGAATCAACAGCACCCGGCTGCATCCCATCAATTAGCAGAACGCAACGCTGCAATTTGTGCCAAGACACAGCTGTGTTTTCTGTCCCAAAACACTCTCAACTGTCGATTTTTGGCCCATTAGATCCCTCTTTGGTGCCTTTTCCACGTTAGGAATGTCATTTCAGAGCAAGAACATTCATTCAACTGTTGATGCCAAAAGAGTATTTGTGGACACAAGCAATGACAGTATATCCGCATTGCAACACCATTTGTCCACACAGGAAACCCTCCTCCCCCACAAATTTTCTTGCTCGTTTGTACTCGAATCTGCAAACACCTCATCCTTCACTGCAGTCAATTAGTTGCAATGCAGCTTCTGCAAGATCCTCTCCAAACGGTGCTTGACCTTATCGGGACAGGAAACCCGAAACCAATCAGCCGTCGTGTCTGCCGGATCCTCGCATCAACAATGGACGCCCGCTCCAGTCTGGACTCCGCCGGAGACAGACTGCGTGTCGCTCATCTGAACCCTGATCGCTGATTCACCACACAACCCATCATCCAGATTCAGTGCAGAAGGCTAACACTCCCAGAATTTAGATCAGGCCGACTCTGGACAATACGGACCGATCTGGCTTGTTCGACGCAAACTATGCCGAGGCCTGGCAGACCATCTGGCTTGTTCGACGCAAACTATGCCGAGGCCTGGCAGACCAATCTTGACCGTGTACGTATCTGAAAGGAAAATTGTTGAAAATCAAAAACACCTTTGCAGGCATTGTTGGAGTCTTTCTTGTCGAGAACTTGATCTGTTCGAAGCACGGGTGCACGTGCGTTCGAGGAAAAGCAAGGGTTACTTCACAGACCGTGAGACGTGCCTGGAATGTTCACAAACTGCCCGGGACTCGTGGCGGCAATGTTTGTGATTCTTCCCGGGATCCCGCACGCAGAAATGGCAGGACTCTGCGGATTCGACGCGCCCCGCCGCATCATGGATTGAAGAACAGGTGCAGTGTAATTGCTTCCTGCGCGATCCCGTCACGAGCCCAGCATGCCGTGCATTGCACTCACATGCCACACACGCACGCACACGCACACACACACGCACACACACACACACATGAGACAAAGGCGTTTCTCACCCTCGGATTGTCAGGAGTCGGTATGCAGGTTTTCGTGTTCGGCTGGTAATTTGAGACCATCCCTCGGGGTTCACACTTGGATCCCTGCACATTTTGTGTTGTCCGTCGACAGATACCGGAAGATCAAAGAAAATTTTGAACAACTTTTTCAATCAATGTTCACCCAGAACTGCCCGACTGAAAGCCGCACTTTTGTAATGGGCTATGAGGGGTGTGGTGTCACCACGGCCTTCCAATAGAAGCCCGTTGGGTGTCACCAAAATGGGCAACGTGAGTGGAAACAGGTTAGTCCAAGCGGGAACTGACCTCAAAATGCAATTGCACATTGCATACGAGCATCTGTGCGAAAACAAAATTTGTTCCAAAAAGAAATCTGATGCCGAACAAAGTCCTTTTGGACAAAATCTCCGAAAATGTGCAAGTTGGATCTGCCTGAATGTGCGATGTTTCTTGACACAAAAACAGACTTACGTATCAAAGAAAATTTTTCATTCAAATCGTGTTCGTCTGAAGCGACCTGAAAATTTAATGCAAACCTCACTCACTGTTGGTCAGGACAATGATTTATGTTGAACTTTTGTGAACCCAAAATGACTGAATCTTTTGTTCTGGTTTGTCAGTTTGTCGCTGGTGTCTCCACACCTCAACAAAAACTGCAACTTCCCTGCCTGTGAGAGTTGAGAGAAGAAACCAATGATCGTATTTCATTTGCAGTTTCTTTTGTATCTGCAGTCCTCTGGAGTGTAAAGAACAACCCAAGTGACTCCTCATCAACGGACTTGTCAAGATGTCAGCCAACAAATCTGAAATATTCTGAGCAATATGAAAAGATCACGTCCCCGGGCGCCTGTAGATATTCGCGCAGTGAGCTGCGAGACAGGCTGCCAGAGAAGCCCGACTTTCGCAGTCACTTTGGGGGCGGCGAATGCATGGAAACGATCCTCTTTCCTTCAGTGTCTGTACCAAGCACCGTGGCACAGAACGCAAGGGTTAGGATTTCGGAGGACAACATTGCTCGGATCTTTCTCGGGGTCAAGAAACAAATTCACGACTGTTCTCGGCTGCGTTTTTCTTCACATGAAAGACACCCGTGTATTCCCTTTCCCTCGCAAAGACTCTGTGAATAAGCCATTTTTCACAAAGGAAATTGCTTTTTCAAATCCACATGCAGTAAACACAAAACGCTTTCTTTGAGATCCCCTGAGATGCTGCCAGACAGTGCTTCAGCGCATCCGAATTTCTGAAACATTTTGCTCTTTCATGAACACCTGCAGAGCAATTCAAATGTTTCCATTTGGAGCGAAGAACAAGAGTGTTTTTACCACATTTTTTTCACACGAATTTCAGAGTCCGGAATGCAAATAACTTGTACCAAGAGTGAAAGCAATCAAGATTGCAACCCATGCGCGAATTGAAAGCATTTGGAGACAGCCTGTCTGACACGTAGTGAACAGCGACAACTCAATTATGCAGCTGAACGTCGGATCCAGAACTCCGCGTCACTCAGCTGGATGTAACACTGAAACGAATCTTGTTGTACCACGCCACTTTCTTCAACAATTGGTTTTGGAAGAGATTATCAAAACTCAAGGTGTAGCAGAAACAACCCAAGCGTCGATTCAGGTCTGCAGCTGTTTGTGTTTCTTGTCGAATGTTTTCCTTTGTGGGGGGCGTGTTTTTATTCAAAATCTTTTCGTCGGGAGAAATAGAGAGATTTTCTTCTCACAGAAATCTGTGAAATGTTTGATCAATCCACTCAGAAATGTACCGTATCTCTACTGAGGCGGCGGACAACTTGACAGGGGCCATTGTCTGCTGTCAACATACTTGCGCATTTAATCAGGCCGGCGGTCCCGACGGCAATCAGCAGTTCTCCCCATCAGACTGCACACCCTGTCCCCATAATGTTCCATGTTCTTTTCAGGCCAGCCGGATTTTACTGCGATCGTATTCCTATCTTTGCTTCAGGCTCCTTTCCAGATCGATTTCCCCTGCGCAAAGCCAATATCCAAAGTGCCTCCATCCGTCTCATCTTTTGCGTCCTTCACTGACAGTTGTTCTTTTTGGAGCAAAAAGAGACCCGAACGAAATTTTTGCACAACCGAGTTTTCCGCAATCAATTGAGCGTGTATCTTTTCACTGACGTCGAACCCAGACTGGGAAGACGCTGGCTGTAAATAAGCACTCGAACAAGAAAGTGCGTCTTTGCTTGTGCAGAGTATGGTAAAATAGCTGCATTGATTTCTCTTCGCAGGTTTGAGGATGACAAAAAAGGATAAATTCGTCAAGAACAAATCACGCCGTTGTCCGAACTGCGTCACTTGCATCGGTCAGAGCAGATGTACTGCAGTTGCTCATGCACATTTAATGGTCTTACTGAGCAGCAGTGTCCGCGCAGCTTTTCCGTGTACCGACGAAACCTGGCATCGTAAAAAGACAAGTCACATTTTTCAAAAGAAATCGGATTGTTGTACAACGGCAGCTAACTTGGCCGTGACTGGCCTTCACCGAGGTTGGCCAGGTGGTTTACGAAAGGGCTCCGGTCGCTGAGGTGATTGCAGCAGGGGATGTCCAATACCACCCCACCCCCAGCCAACATAACCTTCTTGACACACGCCTGTTGAGGGGCTGCAGTTGGAGGGGGGATTGGACACAGAGCGATGTCACCCACACACTACGTACTCGCGTGCGAAAGGGGGTGTGTTCAAGGGATCCAACCACTGATGGTCACGAAAACTGGCTTGCATTTGTCCTCGCCTCTTCGGGGACGAAGGAGAGAGGTTGAGTTGGGAGATATTGCTCAGATACCTTGAAATGCCCGGGAAACCGGGCCAACCGCCACCTTTCTACGTCCAAACACCAGACGACCAAACTGGTCTGGAGATCTTGGAACAGAAAACGAGGTTTATATTGTCACACGATTGTTTTGATTGTCGCAGTCATTCTGATCTCCTGTGAATCGTGTGTCAATCTCCCGGTGGCAATTGATTCCGGAAAAAGAACCGCACCTCCTCGAATTTTCAATTCGTTAGTAGGAGTGTTGACAGGAGCGTCTGCGCTGTCAACGACGACAGTTCAATGCGGATGTGGTTCCCACTTTTTAGCTTTCAACCGCGTCAAAAATTCGACACAAGTTGACAGGAACAATCTAGTTCAAATAGTACTTTGGACTGAGACTGATTTCCGCTGTCTGACAGATATCGACTGCTTGAAAAGAGTGTTTTGCTTTGATTGATCATGCAACCACTGATATCAGAGACACGTCAGTCTCTCTTGATCTCAACACATTGTTACCGCCTGAAATTTTCTGGGAAGGCTCCGTTTTCAGTTGTGCAGCAACCCGCGAGAAGTTGGCCCCGAATGTGGCCAAAGAAGTAGGTTGGGTGGCCCCCTGCAGACAGACACATTTTTGAGGTCCTGCATGAAAAGGCACGGCGATATGGAAGTGCACGTCATGAGTTTGGTGTTTGGCCACGCTTGCTCGTATGTATTCTTTCCCTTGAAGAAACCCTCACTGGACAGGCCAAAACAAAGCCATTACCCCATTGGTTAGAGCGAACTGACACTGCAGTGTCACCTTGGCAGAATCACGTTCCATCTTCAACGATCTCTCGAGACCAGTGGCTATTTACACAAGCAAGATTGTTCGCAAAAATTGCCACACATCACGCTTCGTGCACACCACTATCAAATCATTCCAGCAAAGCAGTTGTTCACTGCAGTGAGGTGACAAGCGAAGTGATTCATTGAACACTGGTTCCCTGCACCCATAATTGAAAACGTTTCAGAATTCGGATGAAATATTGACATTCATCAACATAAATTGAGATGGCTTGTCTTCCGTGATACAGTTCTTGCTGGAGAGGGGGAAGTGACCAATATCTGCGCGGTGACAGTCATGCATTTGAGCATACATCAACATACTTCGTACAATATGAACCCAACAGTGATTATGATTTCAGTGTCTCATTTCCACTGTGTGCACAACTAATAAGAACCATAGATCTGGCTAATAACTGGATTACACGGCAAATCCTCACCACACAACGAAACACGCAGCGCATACAGATGGGAACCTGGATGCTGAGACGGATGGAAGCTTCCTTTTTTCGCGAGCAGCTTTCGCAAGCAACTTAATCGATACGAAAACACTTCCTCTCCTGTCCTTTTCGTTCAATGCGGGACTGAAAGTAATTCAACCAGGGTTGAAACACCCACGATCTCGCATTGAAAGGTTCCGTGTTATCACTTGGCAAAGACATCAGTTGGCACAGACACCCCACAGGAGGACGAAATTCTGTCCGGAAGCCCGTTTGTGATGCGTGAAGCTTCAATAGCTCAACGGAATGCATTTCCAGAAAAGAAATCGATTACAGCACAGAGATGAAGTCACAAAACGTCACATAGAACCACGAATCCTGAAATAATATCAGTACAAACTTCAAGCCTGTTTTGCTTCGTACCAATAACTGACAATTGTAACTCATTGGAACGATGTAGGACCACGGGTTGGTTGCCAAGACACACAACTTCAGATACGTTGTACGCTCGTACAATTGAGACGTGCGAGTATTTGCGGTATTCCTTGACAAAATGGTCTCACAAACGTAGCCGCGTGTGAACCAAATTTGGCCTTTAACACTTGCACTCACAAAGGATTACTCCGAATTTCCTAATCTTCAGCATCAGCACTGCCCACCTTGCGACCCGAACCCTGACCCGACCCGTACACGACCCGAAATGACTGCGCCAAACAGTGTGTGATTTACATGACGGAAGGCATTATTACAGACCACCAGCAAAGCTACTTTCATCCAAGTATTCATGGCCTGTCACCCCATGTTTTTCAGCCCAGCATGCAGACAAACACTCGTATGTGCCGCTGACCAAGAATCGTACGATACAAATCGCCAGAATACTTGGCACAAGACGAAATTATCTTGCACAAGTTCACATGAAGGTGCTTAAAACCCTGGCAAATCGCATGTACGAGGCTGTTTCCACACCTGGGGCTCGCTGCATGTTGGTATCAGGAGACGTACTTGCGATGTGATGTAAGGCGTTTAACCCAATTTTTTGGTGCAGATATGCCAACCTTTTGTTCTGCTGACAAAGACAAAACACCTTGTTTGTAAACAGAGACTGCCCTGTGAAGCCAGGTTTATTCCAAGCCTTCAAAATAATCGCCATTTGCGTGCACACAGCGCACCCATCGCATCGGCCACTGTCTCAGAATCACATCGCGGTACTCAGCAGCTGTGATCAAACCAATCTGGTTTGCCACTGCAGTTTGGAGAGCGTCCAGAGATGGAAATCTGTGGCCTCTCAGAGGCTTCTTGAGCTTGCCAAAAAGCCAAAAATCTGACGGGGAGAGGTCAGGGGACAACGCTGGGTGGGCCAAAGTTCTCTGACCAGTGAGCAGCAGGTGGAGCTTGGTATCATGAGACCCATGGGCAGGCGCATTGTCCATATGAAGCAGGCATGTCAAATGCGGTCTCTTCAGCTTCAGTGCCTCCTTGAAGCGACCAAGAATTTGGATGAATGTTGCAGTGTCCACTGTCCCTCCTCTGATGAATTCAAAGTGGACCATTCCCCGGTAGTCGAAGAAGGCAACGAGC
>JAAUXT010075444.1_pt1 | contig 71556 bp, 64 predicted proteins | sample 7278171 | NCBI WGS metagenome assembly JAAUXT01 (sample SAMN14350112, study PRJNA611818) | marine sediment metagenome | isolation source: surface marine sediment (1.8m) | place: French Polynesia: Moorea | collected 2018-08
ACACACACACACACACCACACACACACACACACACACACACACACACACGTGTCCTCTTGTTTTCCCTCTTGGTTCTCTGATTGAATGAACATTCTCATCGCCGATACCGGCAGAGACTTTCTCGCAATTTCGTGCTGAGAGCAGGGCTTTTTTTCTGGTTCTCGACACCTTTGACGGGCTACGCAGTGAGCCCAGGCAGGCAAAGTTGCCTGAACTATTACCTCCAACCTGCGTCTGTCGCACACACACGTAAAAGCTAAAGAGGGCGGTTTTTCTTTTGCTTCTGGTGTGGTGAACGAAGTTGAAACCAAACATGGAGCTCGTTTTGAGTCCCACGATGAGGAGAGACGCGATGTCGAGCGACGTGGTCACAGCGCGCACATGTGACACAAAGACATAAACCAACGCTTTTGCGTGGATCGTTCCAAAACCCGAACACGTGCTTTTTCAGTCTCCACTGCTCCCGTTGTCGTCTGGTTTGCATATGTACAAGCTTGTATTCCCGGGTGCGCGGCGGATCCCTGTTGAACGTTGTTGATACCTGTCCCGCCAACACAACGAGCGCGGCTCCTCCGAGGACGCGGCATATTGTGCAGGTTGATGGACGATGTGTGGGGAGAAGGAGGCCCTGCAGTGGTGCACCCATAATTAGCACTGTGCCACCCTTCCCTTCTTCATACACAGAAGGCATGTAAACAAAAGCCACTGCAGGCATGTCGGCAAGTCCCTCCCCTTCACGTGGAGGAGCTCAGACAAAACGCGGCCACGTGCGCAGGGACACGGAGAACACCAGCACCGCGCAGGCCATTATAATTTGATGTTAAACAAATGTAGCAGTGAGACTGGGGCTTATTTCACGGACTGGGCCTCCTGATTCATTCAGGACGAAGCTGCCTCCCAAATAAGGCAGGTGATGAATATGAATGGCGGGAACGATGGGAGAGGATTGGCCCGGCCGCGCGGCGCTCTCGCCGCTGATAGGCGGCTCCTGGGGCCTTGCCTTCCCCCAGGGGAGATCATGCGTAGCGGCTGCACTTGTTAATGACAAAAGCACGGTATCTGGAGACCCCTTCTTTATTTAGCTAGCACTTGACGCTAGAAGCCGCAGTCCTACTGAGACCTATAGAGACAATACTCAGAGACACAGCCACAACAGCTCAAGACCGTTGTAAGTTGACTTGCCGCGGACCGGAGCCTGATTAGGATAGATCACCCCCATGTCTTAGTCTTACTTAACATAAGGCAAGACACGCGTGGTAAAAACTGACGCCCATAAACATCCTTCAAAACAGATGTTGAGGGCATCCATCCGTCCAGTCTCCACTGCGGATCAGAGACAATAGGCTCGTAAAGCACTTTGCTAATCCGCGACAGACCGACGAGGAACACTTATCCGCGGCAGTTATTGCCGGACCTGATTCGCGTCGCCTCCTGCAGGACCCACATCCAGCGCGGCGCCGCAGCAGCTCGAGCAGCGTCCGGAGTCGGAGCCGTCCCGGCCGCAGCGGAGCAGTCCCCGCGCCCAGAGAGCGACACGCGCCGCGTAACCGCTGCCGCGCCAACTCGATACCTGCGCAGCGCAACGACAGCTCGGATTCGCAGCCGAGGGAATTGACTTCCGACCTCTTCGAGACCTGCAGGGCTCTCGCTTGGTCTGGCAGGACAGGACATTTGAGCAAAGGACACAGTGACTTGGTGTGAATATGTTCGGCATCCAGGATAGCATCCAGCCTCGGGGACCGGTGACCAACCTGAAGGAGGAGCCCATCTCCTCGCAGCTCGGCTCCGTCAGGAACTGGATGCAGCCCTCCGTCGTCGACCCCGCCAACGCAGGAAGGTGAGCGCAAACTATCTTTGTCAACTTTCACATTTCCGAAAAGGAAAACCGCGCAAAGGAAGACAATTTTTTTTCTCAAACCAGATGGTGCGTGCTTGTGCTGGCATATTGAATGAATTTTGCCTCTTCCATGAAAGCCACTCGTGTGAGTCATTATATTCGTAATGATTAAAAATTAAAGACTCGCTAACCAGATTATTGGGGCTGACTCGCGGCAGATCGTATTTCAAAATATTATCTGTTCGCTATTTGGCTGAAAAGGCGAGAAGCTTTGAAGTTGCGGAGCGAACCGGCTCAATTACCGCGCGGGATGTGGTCGCCTCGACGAGCGGTTCTCTCCGCGGTTTTGTCTCGTCCTGCGCTCGCTGCGCAGCGTCCCGACCGTATCGGAGATTTCATATCTCCACCAGAATTCACACCGCAAATTTGTGGCAAATCCAACAGCTTGCAAGGGCTTAACCACGGCTCCATAAACTAAATATGATTCAGAGGATTTTTTATCGTGAAAAGAGGTGCCCGGTGTGAGGGTTCGGTATGAAGCGCCGTCCTCGTCTGCAAAGCGCGAGATCAATTGATTCATTACCGCAGCTGCCTTGATCTCCGCTGAATTATACAATCAACGCTGCCCCCTAAATTAATTTTGTTAACCCTCCAGTGCTATATCCCAGGGATGCTGCTTGATTAGACTGGACCCTCGCGTTGCATCGAAAAATCACCGTGAGTTTGGCAAAAATAATCCAGACAAACTGATAAGGTAAAGACATTAGTGACCTCCTGTGCACGCTCTCGCAGCGTTTTTGTTGAGCTCGGGAGATTTGTCTCGGGCAATCGTGAATCGTGAGGTGAGGTTGGCGCTAAACGCCTACAAAACAAAGTGTTCCCCAGATGTCACATTTCACCCGATAAACTATTTTGCTGTGAAGAGCCTTGCTCATCTCAGGAGCAAATCTCAAACCAACACGGCCGCAGTAAATTCATTTGTTAGCGGGTATGTTTGAACCCACTTGATAGCAAAAGAGGGACTCGGCTCCGCTATTTCATTACATCCCCAGTGTGTCCTTGGCGCTAGTTAGTGCTTACAGCTTCGGCGTAACTGTAGTGTCCCCTGAACGGTGCTTGTGGTCGTCCCAGCGTCCCCGTCCTGGGGCCGCGGCGCGTCCCGCGCTCCGCCTGACTTATGCCGCACGACCCCCTCATCGCAACAACAAGCTTCCAAATTGATTTCCCGCGAATAAGCCGGGCTTTGGCAGCGCCCCAGTCCAGGTGTAAATCTCGCCGTAATTCCCCGTGTTGGGATCGGAGGGATGATCCGGTGTCCCCTCTCGTACACTATCGCGCGGCCGCCGAGAGCCTGCAAGTGCCACACTTTATCAATTAGATCGAGGAATTGGGGAATTCTTTGACTTTGGCGTGGCCCTTATCTTTCACTTTTGTTCTGGATTGCGCGGTGGTCGGGCGCAGGTTTTCGCACTGCCGACACACGTGGATTTATAGCCAAAATTTGCGAAGAGACGGGCCAAACTTGGCGCACTGAATACAAGCTCCTTCTGCTGTGCTTGCTGCACAGAAAAAGTAAGATGCTTTTGGAATAATGCCGATTCTTGAAAGACAAGTTTGTTTCGGACTTGAGCTCACATTGAAGGAAAAGGACGTCTCTTCCTCTGACAAACAGAGACACCGGCAGAAACGAACACAATTTCTGCACCTTTTTGCAGAATCGGAAATAAAAGTCTGTGTCACAAAAGCTGTTCAGAAGAAATGCGCGGTGAAAGAGTTCAAGAAGTACATAACCTTGCATAATTTCGGATGCCCGGTGCAGCGCTATCTGTCAAGTAGCTCTAATAAGCTTGTCACTTGACTTCATGACAGCTTTCCGGACTACAAGCGAAACGCATTCAAATAACTGCGGGCTACGAGTGCGGCCCCCGAATACAAACTGGGCTGCGTCGAGTCAGCGCTGCTGCTGCTGCTGCCGCTCACTCGTCAACCGCGGACCGTCGCGGGTGCGGGTGGCCGCTTGCGTGAAATCGGACTCAGAACACCAGAAGTGTTTGTCATCTTCTTTCAGTAATACTCATGCTATTGGCTTGTAATGTTTTCACGAAAAATGTCTTTTTCTATATTTGCAGTGTTGGGTTGGGCCGTGCGCACTTTGAAAAGCAGCCTCCGAGCAACCTGCGCAAGTCCAACTTCTTCCACTTCGTGTTGGCGCTGTACGACAAGCACGGCCAGCCGGTCGAGATCGAGCGCACGGCCTACATCGACTTCGTGGAGAAAGACCAGGTTGGCACGGACACTGTATGTGCATGACGTCCCTGTGGTGACACCCTTTACATTATTACTTTTTACTCTCTCAGCTGTGCATTGGGCAGAATTGTCACTGAGAAAACATGTGGCTAGGGTGGGTCGGAAAAGAGATCGACGCCGCAATGTATCGCGCGAGGAATTCTGCCCAGCGCACAGAACGAGAGCAACAACACTCAATGAGAGGAATACAGTAATTTCCATTGCAAAGAAAAGCATTTGTAGACGCGTGATGTTATTTTCATGGTTCAATGTTCTACCACAAAAGCTTGCAAGAGTCCTCTTTCTAGAGGATAAGCCAGAATAAAAGGCAACCTCACGACTTCTTTCTAGAAGCCGCAAAAGTCCTTTCTGACAAAGCTTGCAGTGAGGTTTCTTTCTAGAAACCATGTGCAGCTGGGTTCCTTTCTAGGAACCATGGCTTCTTTCTAGAAACCAAAAGCTTTTTTGGCATGAAAAGTCTCTGGTAGCTTTTGGTGTACATGTGTGATGTACTTTATCAGACAAAATACACATATTAATCTGTTGAATTCTAGTCTCTTGTCAAATTTTGCCTGGATATCACATAGGCTTTGTGCATAATTTATGTGCCTTAGCATGCTCTACATTACAAGTCATTTGTGCCTTTCACACAATGAACGACAGGCGAGAAAAGTAGCATGAAGCTACATGTGAGCAGCACACTGATTCGTGAAGCTGAGAGACGAAATGCTGAATTTTTCTCTGGTCCAAATTTTCCCTCGGATTTCAATTACAAAGGATTTCCAACGTGGACAATGTTCCCGTCGGTGAATGCAAAAGTGAAAAAGCCCTTTCTTCCTGAAAAGTAATTACAATCACTTCAAATCAACATCTCAAAGATTATCGGAAAGCTTTTGATTGAGTTGCAAAAGGCATGAGGCCAAAGCTCATTCATTCCGAGGGAGAATATTACATGCAAAATTGATGTAGCTTCATGCTAGTCTGACGACCAGTCTCGCGTCTAAGCCTTCGCTGCCTCGCATAACACAGTGGCAAATTACAAGCAGAAAGCCAACTTTGTTTTGGTTTTCAAATATTCATGATCTAATTCCGAAGGAAACTACCTGTAAGCTAATTGAATGATTGAACGGAAGAACGTTTCTTGCCAAGCTTTCTCTGGTACTTCATTCTGGCCATGCAGCTGGGAAAACACATTTGTAAACTTTAAACGCAACATTACTGGGCACGCTTTTTCTCGGTGTAACTGCCGAGCGTTACGATTTTCAGAAGAAACTCCCGCATTTTTTCAGAAACGAGACATGGCTTGAGATTGCCCCCCTGTTCCTTTTGTCATTGTAGGAACTGGAAGGCACGAAGACCAACAATGGAATTCACTACAGACTTCAGCTGCTGTACGCCAACGGTATGTTCATTCACGCACAAACCATTTTCATTTCCCACCCAGTCCTTTCCACCAACGTTTCTTTTAAAAATTCCTCCCACTGACGGTCCATCTTCTCAAATGGCATCAGTTTCGAACACTCGAACAATTTTCGCAGACAATTTACCCACAGTGACTTTATCGGCTCAAATTGGTTGCTAATAATCGCAATTCCATTTGTACAAATCACGGGGTTTGTTGCCCTTCAGAAATGCATCGCTCTCATTACCCCGGCTTGATGGAGAGATGAGGGTTTCAAAGCGTTCCACCTCCTTTGTATTTTCCACGTGTATCGATGCATGATGCGCGTGCTTGACAAGTGGTTGTTTGAATTTGAACATCTTTAACGTTTGGCTGCCGTGTGCCCAGACACGATGCATGTCTCCAATGAATGGGAAGTGAAAGAATCAAAGACTGATGAAACTTTGCTTTCAAATGTGCTTGTCTTGGGAGGTGTGAGATTCCGTACAAAGCTCCCGAACCCTCCATCGTAAATAGCTTTCTCCACCTCAGGCTGGGTTTGCAAGACAGATTCACTTTTCTCCCTCATTTGTTTGCTCAATCGCTCTGATAAGAATTAGCCTCTTGCAAGTGCTTCACTGAATGTACAAAATTGCTAATTGCTTTGTTTCAAGTTTCTCAAATAAATTAATTGTTTGCTGTCTCCTTGATTGGGATTTGGCCTCAGGCTTAATCTGTTGTGCTTTGGTCTTCAAGAATGACCCTGTGGTCAGCCTTGCATCACAGATCATTCCTGGCTATCTTTGAGCGGTTCTCCTTCTCACAAGATCGTCAATCCGAATTCAAATGTTTTGCTGCGGTTGGGAAGACCAGGAAGCAGTGCAAAGTTATTACTCACTTATTGTCTGTGGGGAATTATTCATTTATTCTTGTGAGCTATCGCGCGTTTAAAGTCGCCAGATAACATGGCCTCCAGCAAACGTGTCGTAATGGAAGTTTCCCTGCACAGATTACGGGGATAATTCGATGCAATGCGCTTTTCACATGCGCGTTGGGTCAAAGAATGCAAATTCGTGCCATTTGGCAATTATCTGTGCGCAAAACTGTGACTTTCGGAAACCGTTTAGGTGCCACAGAAAATTGGTAGAAATCGCCCTGGATAAAAGCAGTCACAAAAGCTGGAAAAAGTGAAACAATCACACGGAAAGAAGGAACGAAAGTTGAACTTTGAAAATGTTCGATGTGAAACGCAGTAATTTGTTTTCCACGGAACAGATGGTGAGGGGCTGGCAGATGAATAATCATGATGGCTGCCTTCTGGAAAATGTTACAATATCCCAGCAAATTTTCCAAAATAAATGCACACAGTGTCAGACAAACAGAAAGCTATTGTGGGTGATGTTTGCAAGGCCTTCCAGAAAATTAAACTTCATTGTGGTTGAATTCAAATGATGATGTAGGGGAAACGGACAATGAGAAGCGGCGCTGATCCACTGCGCGACGATCGCAGTCAGACTCGACTCTGAAGCGGATCGCTTCTCCGCACACTTCGGTGTAAAAATGTCAAAATTCAACTGCTCTGTCGGCAGTTGAATTCTTTTTCAAATTTAGACCATGACCCGAAAATTTGAGGCAGATGAAAAGTGTTGCGCACACCCCTGGTCAATCAAAGTGCGACTGCGGAACTGGAGTCGTTCAGTAATTAATCAAACATGGAGCCAACACAATTCCAATAATAATTCCCTCTGAAGCCACCGCTGCTCCCCACGGTGTGCGACAAAATGATGCAGATTATGTGGCAAAATTTATCAACAAGGCGGTGGGTAAGTGATTGACCACAGACTCGGTGTTGGCACCTTGTTTATAAATTCATAATCCGCCGCTAATTCGGCGGCGCAGCTCGGACGCGCCGGACGCGCAGCGCTCCGAGTACCTGTGCACTCAGCCACAAAATGATGGGGCCACATGCATGATTTCACACTAATTACCTTTCATCGTTCTTAATTATTATGTCTGTGTAATGGATACATCTGCACTCGCACGGTTGTCATGTTTTTCTGTTTTTCTTCCAGGTGTCAGGCAAGAGCAGGACCTGTACGTTCGACTCATTGATTCAGTCACCAAAGCTGTGAGTTTCTTTTGAATCCTACCAGGAATTTGGTTTCGATTTTCAAATTTACAGAACAGGTGTGTTGGGTATTTCCCAACAAGAGGCCGCGTCCCCCAGTTGAAGTAATTTTTGGCCCACAATGATCTTTCAACGCTTGCCGGATCACAGTCGCAGTGACCACAGACTTTTTCTCATTTGAAACTTGTTATCCTTGACAGCAAGCTTTGACTGAGAGATGAAAGCAAACAGGGAAAGCTTCCTCCAGCTATCTAACACAAGCCAGGCCTCAAGATAAAGACGAAATTGGTCCAAATTTTCTGCCATGATTGCCATCTGAGATACTGTTTTCACATGCATTGCAAATAAATCGTTGTGGGGTGCGTGCATCGAAGAGCGATCACTTCCGATACAGAACCAAATTCAGGAAGAACCTTACAAAGTGCGTGGTTTGTTTTCCGCGATTACCACCAAGAATTTGAAGGTCAAAGTGAGCGTTGGGAGAAGAAAACGCCTGTGCTAAGCCTTCATTTGAAGCAACATGAACAAATAAATCACTCTCCGAGGGAGTATCTCTGCTCAAATACACGTAATCCTGGAAGGCAAAGATCGAATAGCCCGTAATCCAGACCACCATGTTTCTTAAGAAGCCGCCTGGGGACTCCTGCTTAAATAGCCTTGAAAATGACAACATTTCACATGTATAAATCATAAGGGAATAGCCATGTTTTCAGCATGGAAGTGGGGGCTTTGGTGCTGAGCATGCAGCAGCAGCAGCAGCTGCGGCGGTCGCGGCGGAGGGGGAGTCGGCGGGGCTGGAGCTGTCGGGCGGCGCCGCCGAGAGAGGAGGGTCAATCACGGCCAATCTCATTCAGCCCCGGCCGACCATTCACTTCTCAATTGTGCGAGTCCTGCGTGTTGGGGGCTGTGACAGAGTGTTAACTCACAAGCCCAGGGCTGCGGCCCAGACTTGCTTCAAACAGATGCGCGGTGTTTGGTTGTCACAGACAAGGCTGATTTTGTTTTCGAGGATGTCCCACAAGAATTGCTCAGACGTGACTTTTTTGAGACAGGCAACGCACTGGCGAAGACGGGCTAAATTTCATGATGCTCCAATGTTTCGACTCTGGCTGCACACGCAAAAATTGACTGTACCTGTGTGGACGAATTCAGCTAAAGTTCTTTTCGAGGCTGTACGAGGAAAGATGAAATGCTCATGTCCACTTGTGGGTAATGAACGGGTCGCCCTTCGGGGGCCCTGCACGGGCACAAGACCTATGCCAGAGCTTGTCATATTACGGCTGTCAAAGGGGCTAATGAAAGTGACGGTGATAAATGGGCAAATAGTTATCCCGGCATTGAAATAACAATATTTGGTGACAATGCGGGGCATTCAGCAAGTGAATCCAAGAGCTTTGTGCGAGGAATACATGGGTTTAACAAGCATCAATCGTTACAAAATGAACACACAAGCCTGGTTGGGTCCCAGCTCATCAGACCCATAGAGCGCGAGTGAAAGAGGTCGACTAAATGCATGGAGATTGTGTCCTCAAAATTGGCTGAGTTGGACATGGAGTTTTTTCCCTGCAGTGCGCTCGGTGAGGGTGGTAATAACGTTGGAGCTGCGCACAGGGCGGTCAACTGCGGCTATTCACAGCTTTGCACGTAATTCACTCGTTGTAAATGTCAGAGAATGGGTGACGTGTTGCCGCCATGGCCTCTGTCATAAGAGCAAGAAAAGCCAGAGCGGGTCAGAATTATCCGAGACCTGTACATTGCAGTGCTGCCAAAGAGACCAAGAACCATATGAAGAGTTCAACTCACTGACTCCCTTCAACATCTCTCTTTCAATGTCAGCTCGTATGAAACGATAAACACACCCCGAGAATTTTCCCAGAAAAGCTTCAAAAACAAACGAAACTTGCTGACCAGTTTGTGCGCTTTAGCCGAAACGAGAAGAGCATCCATCCATTTGTTGAAAGCAGTTGCGACTCACAACAGAAGTGAACAAGATGAATCACTTTGAAGCGGAGAATTAACCATGCTTTCACATGGAAGTGACTAAACCAGGCTGCCGCTTTCAGCATGGCGTGCTTTCCTGTCCTGAGCTCGAACAACTGACCAGGCTTCAATTTTCAATGAGTGTAAGCTGCGAATGCAACTGACTGAGAAATGCCATTAAAGTACAAGGGAAGCTGTTTCCCCTGATCTCTGTGCTTTCCGCGTAATATCGTTAATGTGCAATGACCATTGAAGCTCGTGTCTGCGCGCGTGCGTGTGACTGTCGGTTCGTCTGTAGAGCGTCGCTGCAGCAACCCAGCGTCACATTTTAGGTGATTTGAACGGACGCATGTTCTGGTTGCTTTAGCAACCGGAATGAGCGACCAGAACAAATCACCTGCAGTCATTGTATTCAAATTACTGGCGTACGATCCGGTGGTCAGGTTTTTGTTCCCGATTGTGGATAAATAATTTGTTGTGTTTTAGTTCCCAAACAATGAAACGTTTTGCTTGTTTTGTGTGACAGGTTTGTTGGCACATGTGCACTTGACGGGTCAAAGGAGTGTTGGAAGGTGCCACTGAAAAGGCAGAGAGTTAATTGTGTATTTTGGGCAAAAATTTAAAGCAACTGGAATGAGTGACTGAAACAAGTAACCGGAATGACTGACCACAAAGACTGACTGGAATGCAAATCACCGCGAGGCCCACGAGTCTATTTTTGTGCGTTCCTGTTTTGCTTTGGAAGTTGCAGTGGATCGCAATTATGACAAGCAGCTTGCCTCGTATTACAACAGGTCAGAGGCACAAAAGTACAAAATGATTGTGCGTTTGTGTTGTGTGACACAGACACAGACACGAGTTTCAATGGATCAATTGTGGGATGGCACACTGATGCACTCCATGGAATTGCCAATCTTGAGCACACCGGCCGTCCATGAACATGAAGAACTGCACAGATCCGAACCCAAACAACCACTTTTATATCGTTGAACACACACAGATAAAAAAGAAGTTGCATTTGGCTCGACACCTGTGTGCAATTTTATAGAAGTTCAGCCAGATTCGCGCATACCATCGAAAGACCGCGTGGGGAGGTATGTGCAGGGAGATGGGACAGGCATGGGTGGGGGGCAGTCACAGGGGGCGGCAGACATGACTGGGGCATACAGGGCAGGCCAACTTTGAGAGAGTGTACGTGCTCATCACATTGAAATGTGACACAGGACGGAGGCTGCCGCTGCCGCGCGGGCAACAAGTGAATTGGGTTTGCCCTTTTGGATTGTCACCGTCGTTTTCCAGAACGATTTTCGAGAGAGCGGCATGACTGCAGCATTGTATTGTGTTGAACTTGAACATTTTCCGAAGCAATCTGCGCTCATAATTTCTTTGTGAGGCACCTCGAGGCTCTTGAGAGAGCAACATGTAACATGTGACAAGTGTTCAGCGGGGACAATTTAGCTTGTGCCTGGATGAGCCCATTGATACAGATGCCTCAACTCAGCCTGTTGAAATTCCTAGCCAAATTAGCCTTACAAATGGCGCACAATGAGCTGAACTGGTCCTCAACTGGGACACATTCAGCGCAGTCCCTGTGCCTCTTGAAAGGTTTTGTCTGTTCTCGAAGAGCATCAATTTGGAGTTCACTTTCAGCGACAGAGTAAAGTCAATCGCGCCGTATTCATCAAGTGGACACACAGGTGTACCTCTCGCTGAGCTGGTATGAACATCACAGAGGCGCTGTAGCGTACCCGGCTCCGCTGCGGCCCACCTCCAACACATGTGTTCTCGACTCCTGCGGAATCCCGACTCGTCTTGTGTTCACTTTCATTTGAAATGTGCTCCTCCATTGAAGATTTGCGAGAACGGTCTCTGCTTGATAAATGCTTGTTACGAAATGCTTCAAATTACATTCCTTTCTGTGAGTAATTAAAACGCACTATTAATTAGAAAAGCAAACTGATGATGTTTGGTAATGGAAGAACATCAAAGAGCTTCAAGGATAAATCAAAGTTGAAATTTAATGACAGAATTTAATACAGCTTTTCAAGGAACAAAACGAGGATGCGCAGTTTGTCTCAAAATGACGAAGGGTTTGTCGTTCTGCCTTCACCCTCAACGCTGTGTGCGGCATTGTGTTGAAAATTTGAAACAGTAACGATTCGACGCACTCAAAGCGGTTGTTCCCTCTTGATCTCCGTACAAACCCCGTGTCGAGTGCATAATTTTGTACTGAGAAAACGACTTGAAGAGTTCCCGAGCCACTTGAGGTGCGGTCCCTCGGTGTAGCAGCGCGCAGTTTCTCGTAAGAACTTTTCAGTGAGCGTCTCATCCGGCGGAAAATCTCATCAGCGGGACGCTCCGCCAAGTTGTAACTGAAAACAAAAATTTGAAAAAGCCTGAGAAAAGTGGCTGTCACTTGGGATTGCGTCCTTTTCAACTCCAGCAACTTGTCGTGATTTGGTCAGCCATGCCAATGTGCAGATTTCAACTCGGCGGCAACTTGCAATACGAAATTCAAACTTCAGTCTTTTGGCTCCCACCCCCAGAAACAAATTTGCGATGAACCTGCGTTTCTACTTGTTCTTTTCCAGGCCATTATCTCTGAACAGCAGAGCAAAGATCCCGAGAAAAACAGAGTTCTGACCACGCACGAGGCGACTTGCAAGTACGCATCCCTTTCACAATATCAGTTTAAAAAATAATTTGCCACATTGTTCTGTTATTTTATTTTTAGGCCATTGTGTACGAGGGTCAAGATAAGAATCCCGAGATGAACAGATGTCTTCTTACACATGAAATTATGTGCAGGTGCGACCATTAAATTCTCACAAGTATCAAATATGAAAATGCTTTGAAACGAAATTGAGTTCAATACCTTTGGTGCGATGTTTTTTGGTTGTTTAAATCTATGCTTTGCGAAACACTCTGCTTCATCTATGTTCTCTTGTTTCTCTCGGCACAAAGATAATTTTCAGTGTTGTACCTAGAAATTCACATCTGTTTTCTCTTTGTCTCACACGGAGTCTTTTGTGTTTGATTTGTTGATAAGACGAACTGCAGCGAACTTTCTTAGCTATCAGTTCAGGTCATCACATCAAACCGATCATTATGCGGCTTCGTCTGTTGTGGTACTCGCCAATCTCCGAATCCTCATTCTTCCACAAATATTTAGCTAGAGGTGGTGCAGATGCTGGTGTTTGTAACGTTACGTGAGAATTCACATTCAGTTGACCACCCCGGTGGAGGAAATCTGCTGCGGTTTAATTTCGCTCTGTGAAATTTCGAATCCGCGTAAAAACAGAATCTGTTTGGCTCGTCAAATTGAAAGAAAAACAGAAAAATTCGCGGTTCGCATTTTGCCTTGTTTTCTCCTGTATCTTGGAAACATGTTTCATTCTTCGTCTGTCTTTTCCAGTCGATGCTGTGATAAGAAGAGTTGTGGCAACAGGAACGAAACCCCATCTGATCCAGTCATCATCGACAGGTAGGCCACACTTACTCACGCTGTTGAAGAGACAGGGTCACACGAAGTTGTGCGGAGTGTTGCTTTTTGCGCCTTCGTCGAACCGGCTGATGGTTCGAATTTCACAAGCAAAGCATCAAATCGTGTCCCTTGAAAAGTTGGAAAAGGAAAGCGATTAAACCAAATTAAGTATGTTTTGACACGTGCATTGTTCTGCCCAAATCTTTTAAGTTTGATTGATGTTAACGCTGACAGCATTCACTTGGACACCCCTCTTTGTTTTACGGGTGATTTCCAGTCTGCTTTTGTTCGTGGTCGCGGGACGGCGGCTTGAAGGCGTAGCGTATTTCACGTCATGGTGCGCGGCGTTCCGGGTGGTGCATTACACAAAACCACTCACGCCTCCGCGTGGGGTCCACTCGGCCGACGCGGCCACATTTCAATTCAGTCTGTGAGGGACACATCTTCCAAATGTTGCTCGGACAGCCATGCGTGCTTTTCAACACAAACCCTCCGACGTTGATTTTCGAGGGGGAAATATCTCAATGCAATTGTTTGCGCTGTCAGAGGAATTTGGGATCTGTCGAGTGGACTCTTAGCCTGTGCACAAAGCCAGCATGTTTGTAGCCGTGGCTTGAAGCAGACAAAGGAGACTGGTCATCCAGATAGCGTTGCCAGACGGATCCTCCGGCTCAGCGCTGCAGCGACAAAGCCTCGCGGCCTCCTCCTCCTCCCGCCACCGCCTCCTGTTTGTGATTGGCATAATTGGCTGATACACAGTGCAGGATAACGTGACATAATTAGTCCTTTGTCAAATCGAGCTGCTTGACTTCTTGCGAAAGTCCTGAAATTTGAAGTGAGGGTTGTTGCCTTCAGAATCGCGCGCCTTTCTGTGTATCTGCTGGCGCTGTTCCGGATCTTGAGCATTCCGGGAGCGTGTGTGGCACTGAATTCCGTATGCACGTATCGCTGGACCCAGCGGAAGATTGATCATGGTGAAAATGGTTGTCTGGGCAACAATGGACTTGGAGCAGTCATTTTGCTGATACTCATCTGCAATTGTCTGTTGCTTTATTTCGGCTCGTTCTGTTCACATGTATTGGATGGCCATGTCAGATGCGAAAATCTGGCTTGTATGAGACGGAGTGTATTTTCCAGGTCGCACACAATGAGAGCTATAAATTTATTTATTTGTGACACAAAGGGTGAGCGTTTGTTTTGTTCCCAGTGGTGTGGGTCTCTGTGCGTCTGTAATGTTCACCGGACTTCGTTTACAAATCACACAACCGAAGACAATTTCTCACTTCTGGAAGAGATGGAAGACGTTTGTTTTTGGTGATATGGTTTTGGTTGTGTGAAATTGAAATGGAAGGAGACGGGAGCAGAAGAAGGCGAGGACAGGGCGGCTTCGGGACGGATCCGCAGAGCCGTCGCTAACAGGTCTGCAGCGCGGGGCCTTCACCCCGCCACTCACGGCTCCGTATAACCCATCCCGCTAATGCATTGTCGGTTAAAGCAGCCGTGCAGATACATCTTTCACTTGGTTGACCAGTCTGAAAGGCCTGCTGGCCATTAACCCCCTTTGACCCTTCACTTGTTTGCCGGCTCTTATCCTCCGCAGTCGAGCTAATCATTTTTGTGCGAGGATGAGCTCAGTTAAACGCGTCGAATAATCATCGATAATATCTCCTGACAGCATATGAGATGATTGCAACATCTTCAAGTGTAAGAAGCAATTGAGTGTAATATGAGGGGTGGGGTACAGGACGTGCATCTATCACAGGAAGGTGCTTACGAGGGTGTATGACAAGGCCAGCCAAGGCTTGTTGGAAGGGTTAATAAGAATGCTCTGGCCATTTGTCTACATTTGGTGCTTTGCACTTCTGCAGTCCTGAGCCTGCCAGCAGGACGCTCACTGGGGAACAAGAGACACTCTGCTTCTGAGTTGCACTGAGTATTTGTAGCAAAAAAGGATGAGGAATGATGGAGGTCCCACACGCAATGAATTCTGATTTGAACCACCCAAGTGAGGAAGCCTGAAATGTTCACACGCAGCAAGCACTTTTTCTCGATCGCAGTGCAGCGAAAGTTTTGGAGCGGAGAATGAGGGACGTGCACGAAGAGCGCACCGTCGGGTGAGCAGTGAAGGGACAAGCACAACGACAGATGGTGTGTTTGGCAGGGTGGCCGGGGCAGCATCCCTACTGTGTCATTGTCAGTGTGTTGGCGGAGGTGTTCCCCCAAACTGCTGCCACCCATTGATTGCCAATCAAAACTGATCCAAGATCTCCATTGTGATAAGTTTACATAACTACATCTGTCCCAAGTTTCCTTTTGTCCTTGCCCTTCGAATCTGAGACAAGATAAAATTTGAAAATCACAGCCTTTCGGGAGCATCTTTTGTTTTTTTTTGTGGAAAAGGCATCTTGGGCCTTCAGCTCGAGCGACACGGTTGCAGTGCCCCGCCGCCACCGCCACATGAAAGTGGGCCAATCACTTCCACCAAATCACACAGACGACAAAAGCGACGACACAAATGTCACAAATTTAGAAAAATTGCTCCCAGTTTTATCTATTTAGCATTTTTGAAACGACGTAATCCGAACTGAAAAGTAGCCCACTGGGCATTTGTTGGGTGGGTGCAAGTTTGCAAACAACCGAGTCGTAATCGGCTTTTGGGAACAAATGTTGTGATTTTCTTCAACCTAATCTTGTGTAAAATAGGGTTGACAAATATTTTAAATCGGCTTTGCAAAATAGTTTGGTATCTGAATGTGGGGAAAGTCGTTTTAAATTTGAGCAACACGATTTTTTCTCGCGAAGGAAGTGTCTCTGACACTGTGTTAGAAAACGACATTCAGTAGAAGAGTTCAGAAAGAGGCGCTCGCTTCACGGGGACTGCGTCCACACATTGTCCTCTGAACTGCAACTGCTTCGGTGAAGCGCCTCCAATCATGGTAAAAATGCGGAATGAACCCTGCTACGAGCGTACAGCCATGTAAACTCGATCAGAGCATTAATCATTTAAGTGCGGTATTGAGTTCGATGCATGTCACCCAGTAACATGTAAAACCCACGCACGAAGTGTGAAGTCACACACGATTCGTGGTTTGCGATGTTTGACATTCGGACTCAAAGATTTTGTTTCCTTTGTGGACATGTCCAAAAGTTGGCGGCATGTTTTGGGTGAGAACGCGTCGCTGAGCGGGAGAAACGGAAAGTGATCACAGGGACGGGAATTACGACGACCATCTGCTGCGGCATTGAGCGCGCGTACCGCGTCACTCACCGACACAGATCAAGCCCGACGCCAAGTCCTGACGTCACTGCCGTCAAAACGTGCGACGCTCCGTGCTATTGTTCGGGTAGTGCAAACTTTCTGGGATCAATGATCCCGGAGATGTGCTCTTTGCACCAACCAACCAACCCCCCCCCCCCGAAAAAAGACCAGCCCGAACTTCGTGTCTCCTTGAGCCTGCCAGAATTGTGTGTGCGTGTGTGTGCGACCGCCGCACAGAAATGAACAATGAAATCTGCCCGAGGACACCAGATTTTTGGTCTCGAGTGCTACTTGAAGTGAGAGTCCTTGATGACAGAATCCTCTGATTTTCGCAATTTGCCATTCACATTCAGATCATGCTACCTTCTCTGATCATGAAGCAAAAATTAGGCCCAGATGCCGAAGTAACAAAATGGCACTCAAGTCTCCTCCATGAATAATTAAAGACAGTGAATTATGATTAGTAAAGTGTTTAAGTGCGTGGAGGCAGCCCTCCATTCATTTTACTAATTTTAAGTGCTTTTCCGCACCTGTCAAATGATAGATATGCTCCTAATTTTTGTCATAATGCCGATTCCTGCAATGGTAGTTTTGCTGTTGAGGCTTCATCGTCATTTCATTGACCGTGGACGTGTGTGCTCACGTCCGTGTGTCATTATCCATTATTTCATGGCCCCAGATGAAAGACGAGGTCATAAAGCTTTGACCTCAAAATTGTGTCTGAAATAATCATTGGCACGAAAGCTGTTGGATTTGAAAGGTGTCCACATTAGAGCGCCTGAACCCCTGAAAGCGAGGCCAATTTATCTCAAGATGGATACCAACAATAGTGGGGGGAGAGTACAGAGTATCCAGCAAGGTCACCTCTCTGAGAGCATCAGAAATCTCGTGCATTGTTCCTGAGATGCAAAAACAAAAAACAAAACAAAACAAAACACCGGTGTTCGGGCCCCTGGCATGAGGAAGAACTGGAACCGCAGTCACTCGATCACAGTCGGGTACCAAGAGACGGGCCTTGTTAAATAAAAGCCAGGTTTTCGCAGGAGACAATAAGCTAAAAAACCACAAAGAAACGATCATTATCAGCGTATTTGCTCCACACTGTGTCCGTGTGTCGCCTCCCTCGGGAACGAAACTCAGCGCAGGATTTTCTGAAAAGCAGTGTGGATTTAGATCTTGTGTAAGAAGGAAAGTGGTTCTCATTGAAAAAGTTCTCGTAATTAGAATGAGGAAGTAACACGTCTAATGGTCTCAGGAACTCGACCTTGGTGGCCCAAAATAATTTTCCAATTGAACGCCTGGGAGCTGAATGAGGAGAATGTCATGATTACCATCATATTGACCAGTTTCAAACAGCGATGACCCGATATCGGGTGGCGATACAGTCAGTTATCTGGGCGAAGGGTGGGCCCAGCGCAGGTCCCAAGCGACAACTTGTACTGATCCCTCATCTCAAGTCCGGTGCGCAGTCTTGGAATTCCTGAAAGACTGATTAAGCGCCGTATCAGTTCATCCCAAGCCAGGCACCAGTCGTGGTCGCCACCTTCAACCCAGCTAAATCCACCGCGTCAAAACTGGCGCCTCGCAGCCGACAGGATATTGTCTATGGGATGTTCTTACTCTGCGGTTGCGGCAAGATCGAGCCCGTGCTTCCTTTGGTCCATTTACGGTGGAAATTTTGTCTGTGGACGTTGCGCTTCCTCGATGTGAGAGGCTCGTGGATCTATTTCGCGCACTGGACAGTGGATGGATCGCTGACGGCGACTTCCAGTTCTGGTCATGCGAAGAGAAGTCGTCACTCATGTGCCTTGAATGCCTCCAATTTGCTTCTTTTCATTCGCATGACACATTCACTTTGCCTGTAGCTCTCCTGATCTTCACATACCCACCACAAGAAGCCGAGAGCTTTGCGGGCCTTTCTCAGACGGAAAGTCCATTACGGGCGGCGAGAGCACATTGGTCACATTGGCATGAAATGCGTTTAACCCGAGGTGTAATATCTTCCTACGCCGGCCATTGTACTCGCGCCTGATCCCGCCTTTGTTCCGACGTGTGCACGAATTTCCGCCGGTCAAATCAAGTAAATAAACAGCTGTCCGTTGTCATTGATTTTCAATTGCAAGTCGTTTCGTGACGAACACATTTCACGTCCAGAATGGTGCTGCTGGCTCGAGTCTTGTGCGTTATTTTTCCAGTTATGTGCTCCCATCAAAAAGTTAGCATCGTCGAAATTGGGGGGGGGGGATGAGCCAGTTTCGGGACTTTTTTGTGGGGGACACGTTTTTGTAAGGGTACACCACTCATTTGCAAAGCCAATTGGATTGTGAAGGATTGGATTTCACGATCAATGTAGCCTGAAACTTCCAGAGGAACAGCAATCAGCCAGAGGCTCAATGATGTTTATTAATAACGTGAAGAATGCCTATTAGCACCGGGAATCTTGAGGGACTGAGTCGTGATTTCATATGTAACTCACAATGAACCCCATTTAAGACATCTCGGCTCTTCTGGGAGTCAAAAGCGGGCCATAGCATATTAGCAGAGTAAATTACCAACGATTCTCCACTCAATAATCGGGAAGGGATTGCAATAAATTTGCAAAATCCAACTCTCCACGGGGTCCTGTGAGAGGGAGTAATGATCTTTCACTGGGGATGAAATCTTCATCCACACAGAGGCACAAAGGAAGAAAGCCCGAAAAAATCTGGTGATAATTTCTCGAGCCGTTTTTAATCAACCATGTATGACTCCTTGTGCAGTGGAGGAGGGAACGAAGAGAGGCAATATCAGTAATACGCAGGCCCATCGCTTACAGAGGAACAGCGCAACATTTGAAAAAATAACTCATTTCCAGATGAATAAAAATGGGAAGTGATTGCCCTTGAAGTACGTGATTTTCATGACCAATGAAGGACTCAAGTGAAGAAACGTCCAGTCTTTATGTTGCATCGCCCCGGTGGCAAACCTGTTCATGACCGTTTGTTGGGATACGACCAAAGATTTTCGTTCAAAAACGGGAAGTGCGCCAGAAGAAGCCGAACCTTTCGATGTGGTGCAGGTTCCCACACAAGTCTGACTCCTTGGTGGGCTCTACTTTAATAACGAGGAACATTTTTGCAGACAAGCCCTGAGCAAACTGAAAACGCTTGCTGAAATGTAATCACATTTGGGCCAGAGTTGTGTGATCCCATTCATATAAAATGGAGGCTGTCTCGAGTTCTTTGTTGAGAAGAAAATCCCTGAGATCAAGCGTGCCCTGTTGTCAATGTTTTAAAGGGGATTTGCCAAATGTTGTCCATTACCCGAGCAAATGGACGTGGCCGGTCGGTCTGAATCATTGCACGGGGCTCGTCCAGCTTGTGTTTTCTGCCGCATTATCAGCCAGTTATTCCATCTTCATCAGCCCATCCGCAAATACCTTCATAATGCTACTTAATCCCATTAATTTCGCATAGAGACTGGTCATGCAGTTTTCAATGCAGAAACTAATGAGAATTTTGATAATAGAGTCATAAAGACTCTCTCGCATTCTGTTGCGGAAATAAAAAGTACATTTATCTACATTAGGAAGTGAAGGGATCTTATGCTGAGATAAATGCCGCTGCTGCTTTTTTGCGAAGACCATTGTGAGGTGTTGAAATGAATTTGAGTTTGAACCGCAGGTGACAGACTCGTTTTGGTTGTCTCGGCATGCTCACTCCACAAAGTTTGGCCTCTGTCAAGAACGGACCTTCTTGACCTGGTGGAACACTGTTTGAAAAACGTTGTTGAAGTTGAGTCGACTTTTTGGGCAGTGCAACAAATGTTTGATCCAGAACCATTCAGACGAATGTTTCTGGGCAAAATGACGCAGCTCAGACTGGATGCGCAGTCATTTCTAATGCATCGCTGTTACACTGTTCCAAATGTCATTTACGCGTTGCAAGTGGGATCCACAAGTGCGCGGGGTTCAGGGAATTGGCTAATGTAACACCATCATGAAAGGGCCACGACCACAGGTGAACGCCGCTGTTGTTCTGCACATCGCAAAGCACCGAGAGCTGTCTGTCTCCCAAATTTAATTTGATGACTCTGGCGTTGTTTGGAAATATTCACCAAAACTACGCAAACGGGTCCAAAATGCCATGCGATATTTCAGCAAGACCAGTTACACCCTCATCACTCATGATTCTTGTTGGTTCAAATGGAGCCACGTGTAAAACAACGGCAGCAACTTCGGAGAAGGCGGTGACTTGCTCGCGAGTTTGCCGCTGTGACTAAGAGAATGTCCCCTGAGATGTTATCAGAAGCTTCCCTGGATGAAACAGAGTGCGGTTGTTCTTTTGTGACTGTACCTGCCGCATGTGCAGCTGCACCCTCTCGAGGCGAGGTGACATCCCTTGAAACATCCCCTTTCCCCATCATCCAGTCTATCTTCCCACGTGTGAGGCCTGGAACGTCGCAGGAACTGCTGCTGCGTCCTGGATGCCATTAGATCCCGCTGGCCTCTCGACAACCCCGGCCGCTTCTGCGTCTGTTCAATCAAAATGCTGAGGGAATATCAGAGTGTCGAATTGTCTGAAAAACAACACTTGTAGGTAACTGGGACTCGTCCCCTTGCTGAAACTAATACTCCAGAGGTTGTCCCGTCTCCCAAGAAACCCGTGACATCGGACAGATCCAATTCTCCCATGAAGTGCACTCAGTCAGAAGAGCAGACCTTCTCGCGCATTTGAAGCCTCGCAACAACTTTATGAATTATTTGTTGCCAAACAAAGTTTGTTGAAATTCATTTCATCAAAGTGAAAGACAAGTGCACAAAGCAGCCAATGGGGCAGGGATTGCGTGCATCAGCCATCATGCTCTGGCTGATAAGGTAATTCATCACCGAAAAAGGAGAAAATTTAATTTGATAATTATTTTGTTGGGGGAATCAAGCCTTCGCCGCTTGTTGAAACTTTCTGTCTTCAGCAGATAAAGGAAAACGCGCTTTTAGAGCAATGGATTCGTCTGTTTTCTTTTTCTGAAGTTTATTGCTCTCCGGAACAACAGTTTGAACACAGTTGCGGAGTCCAATCCTGCACTTGCCCTTCAGCAGTTTCTTGTGCAGTAGTCATGATGATCATTTCTATTAGGCACAACAGGACACTGGAGATAGAAATCATTACAAGGATGTAATGGCTCACTTCCACAGGGATATTCAAGGTCTGTCCTCTGGGACGACAGGCCATGTCCATATAAGTGAGATGGCAGCTCAGGAGAGGATTGCGGGCATTATACCTACCATCCCCCAGGACACCTGATCCATGCTCCGTACAAAATAAATGTATTTTCCTCTTAAGAATCACTCCCTCGTCTTCAGAATAACTCCGCGAGTCTTCGAATGCCGTTTGCACTCGTACAAATGCAATTTTCTGCTGAAATAGTTTCTGGTTCTATTGGTCGTGTTGAATGCGCCAACGACTGTGATTACAAAGACCCGAGATGATAATCTGGCGGCCGCACCGAGTCTGGATGCGACAATCCTCATCAGCAGATGAGCTCTCGCCAGCTGCGCAGTCATCATGCGCACGAAACCGCAGTGGAGAGAACATCAGAATCGCCCCGCGTGCAGATTCTATCTGTGCAAAAAAGAAATTGAGAAAGAATGGAGTTTGCTTATTTATGACCTCGCAAACGGAACGGGACTTGGGATTGAATTGCACCGCAGTCATTGACCACGAAAAGGAAATCAGACAGACATCGACACGAACAATATTCTGCTTATTCCGTTGTCAACGGGAATTACTACAAATCTGCTCGTATCCCTCGGGTCCTGGCTCCGAATTCCCAAGAAAGTCGTAGTGCGGTGCTTTGATCGATTATTAATTAACCAGGCCATGTATGAATTGATGGTAAAACAAGGGTCTTATTAATGTTGTTTGGATCTTATCCAGTTGCAAGTATTCCCTGAAGAAATCTTGGTGGTACTGATGCCGAAGCTGGGGAAGCTGCTGCCGGTACATGACGCTGCAGTTGGCTCCTCGGGCCGCACTGCCGAGCGCTCCGCTGCGACGACGGCCAAGTCGTCCCGTCGTCCGGCGAGCAGCGCGACGGGAAGTTTCCCCGAAACGAAATGTCATGATGAACGCCAGAATGCTCACACGCACGTAGCGTGAGGGCCGCGTGACAAAAGTGAATTTTCCTTTCAAGTGAACAACTGCAACAAGTGCCAGAGCAGCACATTGAGTTCAATTATGAATTGTTGATAACAGCGCCCGTGCATCTGGTGGGGACAATGGCCTCGCCGGAGCGTGAAGTCACTGTACTTATCCTGACGAGGCAGCTCTCATCGGAAATGCTGCTGCAGTTCCGCGTGAGCGATCCTGACCTTGTGATATTTTGGCGTTGTCAACTCGTCTCCCGGGAGCTCAAAGCCGCGCTGGGAATTCGGCTCCATACAGCTTCATCAAAAATTCATGCCTCTCAAAAGAACAAGCAGTAATAGATTTTAACGGTATGACAATGTGAGCAATATGACATTTATAACAAATGGCTGCTCGAGTAGTCGGGGCAATGCGTGGCTTATTCCCTTGGTGCAGGTATTTAGACACGCTCACTTGCCAACTTGCAGTCCCTTCAGAGAAATAGTCAAACGGTCTGCAATCTAAAAGCTGTTGTGCTCAGTTCCCAGGAGAAGCTATGTTTCCACAGTTAAATCTCAGTGCGAGCAGTGATCACACATAACAAATGAGCCTTGTGGCAAACAATACAAATCGCAAAACGACGCAAACTTGCGCATATTTTTTGGGTTTGCAATACACAACGACCTCATTTCTGTGTCGAGGTGAAACATCACATGTTTTTCTCACAAAAAGAGAATATTGTGGTTAAAAGCCATAAATCATGCCATTTGTCAAAGACTGGTCGGTTGATGCACATTGACGTGTTGCTAAATGGTTAGTGACGGCGAACAGGTGGGTCTGGAGCGATTCCTGTGCTCGCTGTACCCCAGCCTGGGCACTCACACCCCTGTTGGCAACACGCCCTCAGCTCAAGTATCACGACCCCGTGTCACATTAGAACCCTTTAGTGGCATTTGTAGGGGCACTTTCCCCACAGAAAATGTGTGCCTGTTAACAGAGTATGTCCCTATTTCACAACATGCCAGCACCACTTTGGCCGCAGCAAGGCTTGAATGATCAAGTCCCGGCATAAACTGTTTGGTGAGAATTTGTTCTCAATATTTCGATCTCAATTATGTTGGTCCTCCTCCCAGCTGTGCTGTGTTTTCATTCCCGACCGGCCGCTCGTGGCTGGTCTCTGTCTGTCTGGTGGCGGTGCGGAATCCCTGGCGCCGCATCTCTCGAGAGCGGGAAGCAGGTGGTTCTGGAGCAGTCCGGGGTAATTCCCGCAAAAATTCACTGATGAACGACGCCGCGGCTCGGCTGAATACAGCAGGGTCCTCATCGGGCATTCGGAGGCGAGGGGGGTACGGTCCTGTGCACTTTCATCACTCCCTCCGATCTCGGGGGAAAGGTTTCAGTGGGCGAGCTTTCAGGGCCTTTTCTTCTGGCTATTCACAAGCTCATCTGACTTCATTTTCCTTGCTTGTGTGCCGAGCATTGCTTACCCCGAGAGCAGATTTCAATATCGGCCATTAAACAATCTTCTCAATTCCCTTGGCTCTTGATTTATTGAGTAGGCAAGTCAGGCCTTTTCAAAGGATTCTGTTCTTTAAACGTCAAATTATTCATATGGAGCAGGCCTGGAAAGAGAGCGCGGTCTATTGGCATTTAATTTTCTGGTTAAACTGTGGTGAGGACTTCTGTATGCTGCTGTATTGAGGCAAATGTTTCCCTCGTGGACGGGTAGAGCCAAAAACAAATTCCTACATCCCGATGCGTATGGGCGAAACAGCAATAATTTATATCTCCAAGTCATGTTTTATGAATATCCCTCTATTCACAATCAATAGCTTTACGAGGCCTCTCAGTTGATCAGCATTCTGTTCAGGAAAATCATACACGAAGCTTTTCCAATTGCCAATCTCGTCGCTTCTCAAGCAATGGGCACTAGAGAAACATTTTCTCTTTTCTTCTGTTTGCCATTCTCCCTACAATCGAAGCTTTCCAATTTTGTTTTCTGTTTTTGGTGTCAAAGGAGATGCCGTCGCTTTGTGTGCACCTCGAGGAAGATTTCCAATCTCAACCCTTCAAAGCCGAGTCTCATCTCGCAGCAGAGACAATTTACTGCACATGCTCAAGACACGAGATTCCTTGATTTGCAGACTTGCTTGCATTAGGGGAAGGAGGCTGTCGCTGCATATTACAGCAGGCAAGGATGTTAAAGTATTTCATCCTGATTATATTAACAATCCAATAATTTTTCCCACAGGGGTCCTTACTGAAGCTGCAGGGCTCAACACTATAATACCATATCAGAACATTCTCGATGGAAATGCTGTTTTGAAATGATAGTTAAGGCCAAGGCTCTTCACTCATGTTTGTCAATAGCAGCAATGGCACTGGAATACCCAAGTATTTATTCAGTATATTACGACCTCCCGGTGGAGCCTTTTGTGATCATTTGCACTCATCATTGTATTAGGGCGCTCTTGCACGGCATTAGATCTTGATGTATGAATATTTGGAAGCACTTGAAATGTGAGGAGCTTATGTCCTTGAAGGTTGTTAACAGAAATTGCGCTGCAGATAATCTTGTTTCTGAGGCATTCCCGCTTCGATAATCGCTACGAACGCATCACACTCGCTTTGTCTCGCTGAGAGAGTACGTCGAGATGTGAACATAGGACGAGCGATTCCTGACGTTTGAGTTCCGAATCCATCTTCTCGGCCTGCATGTGAAACGTTATTTTGTACGCCTCTTGTAATTAAGGATGAATTTTTAATTTCATTATGTTTTATTCCTCGCAGGTTGGGAGGGCTTTTGCGTGCGAAGCTTCTGTACACTTCTTTTCCCCTGTGATCTGCGGCTGCTGTTGTCATTCAATCGCAAACCAATCTCTCGCATCTCCACTCCAATAACGCCTCACAACTAGACGAGGCCTGTTCGGAAAATTACAAGTGCTGCTATCGCGCTTTCCATGCAAAATTATAATTAGCTGAGTCTTCTCCGGCAAGGAGAGTTTGAGAGCTCAGTTCGCGAACAAATGCTGAGTGCGGGTCTGTTGGTTGACGTGAAGCAGGACCAATCGCAGAATCTTGCTGATCCAGTCGACAGTGTTAATTAAATAGAAGTAAAACAGATGTGTCTTTGTGCATATCACGTTTTGCATGCGCTGCAGCAGCCAAGTTTCCTCGTTACATCACAGAGTTAATTAATTTTAGATTGAGATATGTGAGGCTGGCATTCGCTGGAATGCCACTCACCCCGCTAACAAGCTGTCGAATGACGGAACTGCATCTGGCTTGAAGAACTACATTTCTCCGAAACTTACACCCAGAAGGCTACTTCAAAAAGTTGATGAGTGAATTTTTGCACGGTTCTAGCATTATCAAATTACGACAATTGAATTGCAAAATCAAGGTACTTGAATGCAGGGGCTCTGTTTTGTGACGGGAGGGGTGTGCAGGCAGACTGCAGCCCCTGCAATTTCCTGCAGGGTGGCCTGTCAGCGGAGTGACCCTTCAGCAGGTTTCTTCTGTCTGCAGCAGGAGGCAAGAAATCCGCACCTGCCTCCTGCAAGTGTTCTGGTGAACATCAACGTCTCTTATCCCGCCCGATAGCTAATCATTAGGAGCGAGATAATGCTCCTCGGCGTGAACGCTGACGTGCTGAAAGATGGTGTCGCCACTCGGCTGCAGCTCCTCTCCCCAAATTTCATGCAAATTCCCAGCCATTAAATAAAAATAACACGTCAGTGCGATTATGGTGAGTTTGATGGATAGGATTCAATAATTTATTCCTCAAATTTACTTTTACACATTTTTGCACGGTAAAAGTTTGGAAAGTTCTTGTACCAAGCAAAATGCGAGACGGAAGAAAAGCTAACAGCGCTGGAATGAAGCTGATGCCTGTGTCGCGGACAAAATTAACACATCATGTAAATATTTGATCATTTTCAGCAGGCCGTGGAATGGAAAAGCATTGATCCCACCAAGGGCTGCTTGATCCCCTGATATAGCTCTTGCCGCGCTGCCTGCCTGGCCCTCTGTGACTCTTTCTCCTGGGGTCGGGCCAATGTAATTCGTGACCTGGGTAGGCCCAAGTTAGGATCAGGGGCTTGCTTGATTAAACTCGACCCTCTGATTCTGCTCTCCTAACCCCGGAGGTGGATTTTCACCTCATCTGTCATCTTTCTACTCTTGTTCTCCGGACAGGTTCTCAATTTTCTCCTGTAACAATATAATTCTCTCGCATTGCTCACCCGAATGTTCATTGAAAACTTTCCGTGGAGCGTGCTCCTGTTGGGTTCAAGCTGGTGGACTTAGATAGCATACAGGGTGTTCATCCGCTCAAGTGCAAATTATAACACAAAGTTTTCCAAAGCGTCCGCAATGAATCAGGGAAACTTTCGTTGACTGACATTGGGTTACTGGGACAAAACTTCGAACTTTGTGTCCGCACGACTGATTTTCTGAACAATTGTCCGCTGTTTTTCACCAACAGTTCTTCATTTTTCTGTCTTTTCAGGTAAGCGAGGAAAGAGCAGAACCACAATGGTGACGTTAACCTCCTCAGTTCTTTTGCTATTCTTCCATTTTCGGGGTCAGGTCATTCTCACAAGTATTTCTGTTCTTTCTGCTCTGTACTATGGCCTTTTGCCGTGAAAAATAGGGTAGTGAAAATTGCATTAGGACTATGAGTGGCCCAAATGTTCCTCCCTGACGGCTCAATTACCGATAAGAAGTTTCTAATTTTCTAACAAAACTCACTTCCCCTATTAATCTGCCCTTATCGGGAAGAACCACCGAAACGTATTGGAAAGCTGTGACATTTGGGGCCAATCTTCGCAGGAAGAATGATCTCTCAATCTTAATCCAGTCTCCGACCTTTCTCCGGTGTTCTTCTTTTTCTCTGCGGGCTGAGTCAGTCAGAGGCTGCTGACTTTCAGCGAAAGGTTTGTTTTGCTCAGCGACATCAGAACAGCGCGGAGTTGTTTTTGTTGCAGGTGCGCAAGAAAGTAACGACTCTGTTTCTGAGAACAATGCCTGCAAACATCTTTTCAAATCTTCAAACCTGGTCTCACTGATGAAATTACAGAGTTAGATTTTTGCACAATTCCGAAATGAAGCGCTTAAATCTTCCTCCAGGTTGGAAACAATTGTTAGAGACGTAACGGTCCCAGGTGACCGCAAAACTCATTTCGCTATACAAAATTTTCCATTTCGATAATTACTGGACTCGCTATTGGTAGATTGAATCCTCGCGTCGTCGAGAGCTAATTTGGAGCTGCGCCCTGGTGGGAGATGTAATGAAGCTATTTGAAGAGTAAATCAAGAGTAACAATTACAGAAACAGTTTCGCTAAGATTATGTGATAGACTGTCTATGGTTATTAAGGGGTTATTTTGAGCATGCCATAGGTGTCCTATGGGACGGCGCAGGGTGGAGAAGGACAGAGGTGGGGGTTTGGCTGTGTTTCTGTGAAAGCGTCCATGATAAAAATGGCATGCCCGAGGGCACAACCTCACGGAGCTATTATTCTCACTCTTTATCGTGCCTCAAACAGACCTTGATAGTGAAAGGGGCATCATAGCGAGTGCCAGGTCTCGGTGTGGGGTGCCGACTGAACCACACTGATAGTGGAGAAGTTTAATTAGCAGCGTATCCATTCCTGTCTCTTGTTTTGCCAAGCTTTGTTTCACTCAAAGAGTGTTTGATACAACGTTTGAGGAGCCAATCTCGAGTCGCAGCAGGTGACTCGGGCGGGAGACAAAGCGCGGCGCTCGCGCGCATGATGCGCCTTCGCTCCCGCCGCCGCTGCAATCCACCCCTCGTGTTCGCAACAAACTGCAAACGAGAATAATCCACCCCATGTTTTGTCTCTGCCCATCTGTTTTTACACTAGTGCGTTAGAAAATCGGAAAACTACAGACAGTCGATTCAAAATGGAGTGTTGATCCTGAAAGGTGCGGAGCCTCGGACGTTCCTGGTTTCGAAAGAGAATTGAGGTCGTGCAGACCTCGCGTCACGTCATCGTGTCAGACGCGCATTTTCATGTTTTTGGCGGAGGATTTTCGCAGCATGAGTCTCGGCACCTCGGCATAATTCACTGCCGAGAATCATTTGCCCGACGTGGTTTCCGTTGACACGGCCACAAGGAAACAACGGACTGTGAGGATGAGAAGGTCCTGCATTTTTGCCGTTGCGTCATATTTTCAATTGCTCGACAGTACTTCCCATTATGCGGCAGATTTATAACACAGTATTCAAATAATGACATTTCCACAAAAGCCATTGTAGGATTTCCTTTTTTGCCATTTACTCGGGGGTTAGAAGGCCTCGGGTTGATTGAGCCTATTTTACGACACCTAATTGTTGGTGCGCTGTACATATTTAATAGCGCCTGCGTCCCTTGTGGCGGGATCATACTCTATGCATGTTAACCAGCGTGAAATGGTCCCATTAAAATACCACTCTCCGCTGAGACCTGCAAAAAAGGATGATACTGATTTACGATTGTTGCGACACCAGCACAACGGTTTCCTGTCAATTTCTGATGTTGGAGCCCAATGAATATGTGAACGGCACAGTTGTGCTGTGTGTGCTCCGTGTTGGTGCTTGCCTGACATTGGCAAGACTGGCAACTGGTAATGAGAACCAAAGACGCACTGCTCGTCAAAATCTGGAATGCAAGGACCACGCTGAAAGCTCTGCTTGTTTTTATTTCCAAGAATTTTGTTTGTGAACCGGTGGCGAAAGTTTGCCCTGCAAAGGAATGTCAGCCATTCATTGTGCACTAAATGTCTGATACAAGACTCTCGCCTGCTGAGAAAATGCAAGGCTGCCTGACAAATCCCCTCGGCATCCCCGGCTATGGCGGTGCTCCCTGGAGAGAAGTCTCAGCATCTCTCCAAGGAATATGCCTTTGGGTGCATGCTAAACATCATCGTGAAATATTCATGACAGAGCGGCATCATTCTGCACCGGCACTCGGTTTCCAGTGCTTCCTGCGAACTGCTCCTGCTGAACATTTGGGCAGGTTGGGAACATTTTATTTGTTGATTCAAAGTTCCTTGCTGTGTCGTTGTTTGACATCTTCACAGTGGAAAATAATGCCCGTGAATTGAAGCCCCACGTCAGTGTAGACTTACAGCAGAGAGCAAGTTGAGAGAAAAGTGGCCCCTGTTGAAAGCCACGTGATTGTGTCAGAGCCGGGGAGTGCAGCGAAACAAATAGCAAGAAGCAACGTGCAATGTATGTTGCACGCAAGAGTGCAGGCGATGAGTGCGCGGGGGCTGCGAAGACGCGTCCGTCGGGCGCAGAAGGGAGGAGGAGGAGGAGGCGGCGGCGGCGGCGGCGGTGGCGGCGCGGGGGAAATGGAGCCGCGCGGCGGTTATTGGGAGCTGCCAAGCGGCAAATATGAACGGACGTGGAGATCCAAGGGCGACAAGTGCTTCTGTTTCCCTTCTATTTGCAGCCAGCTGCTTATCGTTTTGAGTGCCGTCGGGCAGCCATATGCTCTGTATGGCGCGCACCGTTCACCGCTTTAACTGCTGCAACATTGGACCCATTTCACGACAGAAAAAGTTCATTTCTTCCCTGCTGTTGAATTTTGATGCAATGCGATCAAAAGTGCATCAGAGCGTTTTTTATTCTCGTCTTCCGGAGAGGGCCGTGTTTCAGCAAGGACTTTGCCATCCCCTTCAGCTCTTAATGCGGGGAAATGTGCTATTAACAAGCATTAGGTTGCTTGCTTATTTCCGTTCATTTCCGCGAACCATCGAGTTACCATATCTGTGCAGGCAATTCCCTTTTTCCGCACCACGCGGCTTTTGTTCCAAGCTGATCAGCTCCTCGGTTCGGTGATATGCTTTGCCTATTCTCGCATTCATTATTTATTGTGTTGTGAATAATGCAGCTGACTCTGTCACCGACGAAACCAGGTCTTTTCACCTAAATTGGCGTGAATCAGAGCCGAAACGTGACACATTTTCACGTGCAGCTGTGTGGAATCACGAACAAACAGAAAATACGGGTGTTTCTTGGAAACTAGTGCTTTGATGGTCACTCAAGTCTCTTGCCGTTTGTTCTCTTGCCGTTTGTACAATCTTGCATGATTTGCCCAAATAGATCTGCCAGTCAGAGAAAAACTGAACTTGACGTGCATGCACATCGGGACAAATTCTTTCATTGAAGGAAAAAAAGCCAGCACGGATCGCTTTCCTGTTGCCTTTGTCACATTAGGCATCACAGCATCGCCGCCGTGCACACGCAGAAAGTGAGAGTGAAAAAGAAGCCCATGGCAATTACCAGCAGGACAGAGTTAGTTAGTGTCAAAGAAGCCTTGTTTGAGCGCTTGACCATTCTCAAGGTGTCAGGCTATTCTCCGGAGACAATTGCATCTGGGATGGCCAATTGGGATCTGAAATAGAGCTTGGAGAGAGTGGGTGTCAGTCCTGTTCAAAACATCCACAGTGGATGTCCAATTCCCCAGAAGCTTTTCTCAGTTCCCTCCGAGGTCTTCTCAAAGGAGACGTCGTTGACTCTTGTGAGCTGGAGCGATGTGAAGAACAATTGCACCGAACTGGTGAACTGCTGCAGTGACTTAATCAAACAGACAGTTGAGTCTGCGAGATGGACTTAACTCCGAGGCCGAGGCCCCTTCACTCTTATCTTGTAACAGCTTATTTGCTGCTTGAGCTGTTTACAGATGGGAGCTGTTCCCGTTTAGGACAATCTGAGCCAATCTGCCATCTGGGAGGGAGAGGTCCTGGAGAGGCAGGTGTAGCCCCACTGATTGCTTAGTTCAGGGATTTGGCAATACAGTCTGGAGCATAAGTCCCACTGGGGGACTTCTCCGCCAAGCTCCCAACAAATCCAACTTTACAGCACCTTGTTACATTGTTTCACCGAATGCCATCAGGGCTTGGCTTGGGCACAAGGGCAGCAATCTCTTCTGGGACTTGTCGAGGACTTATGTGGGACTAGCTCCGACTCATTGTGACTGGGCCAAAAACACTAGTTAGGGATTTACACCATGTGTGTATCATCGCAGGACAGATTGGTCCCTGATTGGCCCTCGAGCCTTAACAGAGGTGATAATAAACTCCTTTAGGGAATGCTTCACTCGTACTTCATCGCTCTTCCCTCCGTAATGCATGGCGCTGTCAGGCGGTGTAGAGACCCGACCGACGCCGCGCGCACCAGTTCAAAAACCAAGGCCAAAAGAAACGGCTTGACGCTGTGCGGTCGGCATGATCAACACACATGTGGGGGGAGTTTCGTCTTTGCGTCTTGCCCTGTCCGGACGAAATTGGAAAATTGCTGACCACAACATTGCGTGCATCAATCCATGCTTGAGCCTCACACGTTCATTCTGGGTTTTCAGGGAAAAATGGTGATACAGAGATGCTGTGTTGCTGTGTCTCGTGTGTTGTGGAGTCCATTGCCTCCAATGATGAAAAGTGAGGGAAGAAGCGGATCCCCCGGGACCGGGTAACGGTCCCAACAAAATGTACGGCTTGTCAATAATTCATCAGCGCCTTAGTCTTGATGCCTGTGTACGCCAACATTGCATTCTTCTCCGATCCCTCTCTTCAACAGCCTCCCTGCCTTGCCCACGTGTCGTCCGTTTTGCATGGCGACATGGCGGTGTTTGGTGTTTGTCAGAATTTTGTATTCAGACGTATCTTGCGGGACGGGTTGTTTGATTGAAAAGACAAGAAGGGAGCATCCGAGACAAGCGAACTGCATAAGTTTGTCTTTGAAGCTCGTGCGAGTTGGCGCCTGCACTTGAAGGCACGCTGAATCAAACTGCAGGGGAAAGATAGATGAGTTTTCTATGCTAATTCCTTCATGTTGATGTGACTTTCACATGCTTTCCCACTATGTGTTTATGCTGATGGCTTAGTCACAATAGCTGATCAAGCAAAGGGCAATTTATATTCCTGCAAGGGCATCTGCCTTGAGATAGATACAATGCCTTCAATTCTGCGCGGACAACTGACCACAAGGATCGTTTCGCGTGCGCATTGGGTATGCAGTGCAGAGCTCGAGACCCAAGCTGGGCGGTCACACGAGCCGGACCTGGAGGTGCCTGATACGCTGTGACCTACTTCAGAACCGGAAGTTGTACAACACGCTGCATCCGGTGCAGACCCACCGTGAGATTTGTCCTGTAAGTAATGGAAAGCAATGGCCACGAAGTGAGGATTTTGACCTTGTTCAAGGCAGGATTGGCAACATTTGCCTGCATGCGGTTCAAAGGGCCAGTACCATCAGCTTCTTGTCTGTCCCAATCACCATTACAATTCATTATACATAGCTGTCGCTTTGTGCTTCCTTCAGAGCGGCGGTCTGCGCACCGGCTCCGTCGCTCCTGCTCCGGCCTGACCCTGTTTATGCGGTATCTCTCAAACGCTTGACCCAGCTAAAAGGTTCCCTCGCAGGACCCGAGCCTGTCCGGCCTTTCGAGCCGCCGTTTCCACGGGTTGTGCATGGGGGTTGTGAGGTGTTTCGTGTGCTGGAAAGTTGGGGTTTGTTCGAACGTATGATTGAACAATCGGGCAGACACACAAGGTGATCCTGATTATCCCTCGAATGGCATACATATGGCGCAAACAGGGAAGAGGGGGTTCTAAAGACAATGCTAATGCGGGGGATGAATCTCATTCTGATCCCCTCTAGATCAATTTGCAGATGGGAGAGGATCAATTTGCGGGATCAGGGCACACTTTATTATCGAGGCTGCACATGTAATACAAGAGATTGGCTGGGCAAAATGAAGCCAGGTCGACGATGGGCCGGGAATCCCTAATTAAATGTCCGAGAGGCCGGGGTCGCTTCTCGCCGCTGCGGTGGCTCGGAGCCTGGAGACCGGGCGCGCCGCCGCGCCGCCGCTGACCTCTGCGCCCGTCCTCCCCGCTCCCACCGCTCATCCACTGCTTCTTCCCCGCGCCCTTAGTCGCGGCTTTTATTTGCCCGAGGAAAATACCTGACAATCACTACGCTAAGCATCCTCGAATGCCATGCTTCTGTTTGCTTCGGTGGGGTTGACGTTGCCCCGAGATTCGAGGAGTGATCAGGCAGCTACTGGTGTGGCCGCGACACAACCCACCGATTCACTTGTCATGTAGTCCCACCATGTCGGCAGAGGCCCGACACAGCGGGAAGGCTTCGTGGCAGGCTGTGTGAAAGAAAGCCAGCGACTACTAATCGTAAATCAGAATGGACCTTTGCTATCAGTAGGCGGCACAGGGGTCCGGCTCTCTCGTGGGACGGCGGCCAACTCTCGGGTGTACACGAGGTAATTGTTCCCTTGGACATTTCAGGTTAGAGTATACGCAGGAATGTGAAAGACATATCAAAGTCTTTGCCACTATTTGTGTTGACCTCCAGCGTCTCTCGTTGATTTGTCAACGCTGGTGGCACCTCGGGCAGGGCGATTCGTTCAGTTTGCGCCGAACACCTGCAGACAAGAAGGGGCTCGACGTGTGCACGATGCGTGCGCGGTGATCAGCCGCGAGAGCCCCGCGTGACAAACGCTCAGGAAATCTCCGCAGTTTATTTCCTCTGCATATTTCACAATTTGTACCGCCTATCTGCCAAGTTGCAGTTGAAGATATCCCCTTTGTTAGCTTCTTGTGACAACATAACAAAGTCATCTCACGGAAATATCAATTTATCTGAGGCTTTCATCCAATCAGGTCTGTGTTGGTTGTGGATAAGAGAAGGGCAGATCCCCGAAGGCTGAAGCTGCAAGCATTGCTTCCAAGTCCTCATTGCATGTAATCGTTCTGTACCACAAGCACATGCACACAAGCAGACAAAATTTAATTACATAAGCGGCAATCTCTCCAAAGCTAGCATGAACGACAAGCAAGGCAGCTCTCGAGCAAAAAGGGAAGGAACGTTATCTGCTTCGTGCAATGCGAAAGAAGTGAATCTGTGTTGTTGATGGGAACGCGCGCGGCCCGGGTCGGGATGGGGAGCCGCCCCCGGGGAGCGCGCCGTCACGTCCCGCAAACATCCAGATGCACATCTCTCTTTCCAGTACCTGCCCAGTTTCGTCAGATCTATTTCAATTGGCCAGTCATCTCTCTTGCTTTGCTGTTTTCCACATTCCGGGGGCTCTGAAAAAAGGCTGCCATGCAGAAGCCAGAAACCAGTATTACAAGTGTTCTTTGCTCGCGCATTGAAACGCTGATAACATCAGATTCGGCGCAAATTACAAGGTGGAAAGTTTCCATCAATTGTAAAATCTTCAAAGGCTGTAATTTTTTCTGACATTACAAATTACGGGCGATGGGTATGCGTCGATGCGTCCTCCCACGCAGACTGCAGTGAAAGCGTGTGGTCAGCAGCGCATGATGCTGCTTGTGCCATCTGTCCCTCACAATGTGCGCTCGTTGCCATTTCACCCCCGCAGCGACAAGTGTGACCTTCAGCTCGTGGAGGTCGTCTCACTTTTGGCCTTTGTCAAATACAGTTGACAATGACCAGATATGTTTCACTGTTCAAAAGAAATGAAGTTCACAAGGAGGTTGCACCGTTGCCAGAACCTGAGTGATGCAGACGTGTTTTCTTACGGCGAGGCCATCAGTTGAGAGGCAGAGAGAGAATAGTTTTTTTTTCATTGATGATTTCTTGCACGATTGATGGCCCATTGTCAAACACTTCATTGGCATTTCAAAGCAGCTTGATTGATAAAAAGTGACACCGCATTGCTACATTCGGGAGGGTTTGGGACAAAGACCAGTTGTGTCAAAGTTGTGCCTTGTCTGCTCCGGGAAGAAGCCTCCACCCCGCGTCCTGATCGGCGAGCAGCGCGTCGTCTCTTGCCGACAAAATTGAAATCCTTTCCGACCAGAAAGGAGATACAAAATGAGCAAAGTTTAACGCAGAATTCTTCATGGGGAATTTTGCTTCTTCAAGTTCAAAAGAAACATCAGTGTCCCCATTCTCGCTTTGGCAGGTCTCGAAAGGACCAGCGCGGATCCTCCCGGCATTTTCCGCTTGTTGGAGCCGAAGTGATCTCAGTTGAACGCAGAACATACTGTCCGCGCTGGGGGACCTTCCAGGCACGCCGCTGGGAACTTTACTTTTTGACTCCCACAGAAGGCAATGTTCGGAGGAGGAAGGGAGGGGACGGCGGGGACGGGGGTTATTTGTTGTGGGTGCAGCCGGGGGCTAATGATCAGTGACAGAGCGGACAGGTAGAATGAGTGATGAGCATCCCCAGAAAGCTGCCTCCTCGCTGCAGCGTCTCATCAACAACAGCCACAATCTTACTTCATTATAGTAATTAACGCTGGAACCTGCGAGAACAAAGGTCAAATGGATGAGCAGAAAATTGGCTCATCCAAAGACGAGTAAAGACAATGAAAACGGCGACGGTCTTTGTGTTGGTTTTCTGACCTGCGCGAGGTCTAATTGAGGGGTTCAATTTCCTCAGATACACCTCGCGTGCAACTCGACTCGGCCAAGTCGAAACTTTCTTGTTAATTGCGTCCTCAAATTACGTTTGCTGAATTCGAAGAAGTTTCACTTGGACTGAACAGATTTTTGCTCTTGGTTCCACTGCATAGAAACTTCGGTGTTCCTGCACTCATCAGTCAGCCAATGACGCAACATAGATATTTCATAATTTACCCCTTGAAGATGACTTGTCGGCGAGTTTTTTGACAAATGACTATAATTTGCAGCTGTGGGGCTATAAAAATTCAACATGTGAAAGGGAAAGCGCATATCAGTGAATGAGTGGCGAAAAATAAAGATAGTTAGAAGACTGGTTTGAATATGAAAGTGGCATCATCTGTCAGCGCGTTATGGACACATGTCTCTGCTTATGACAGGAACCTGCCTCGGATCTGAAGGCAAAAAACTGCAAAACAACAACCGTATCATCTGCGGAAAACCGTATTGTCAAAGGCGAAAGGGCCTGGGAGAAGAGATGTGCTCATAAAGGTAATTTCTGTCTGAGTGCTAAAGAGACTGGGCTCACAGAGGGATGTGCAGTCATTACTGGAGCAGAGATTATGATGGATGAACAAGTGATGTGGTCTTCGTGTCCATAATGTAAAATATTCCTCAGACAAGCTCTGTGCTTGAGCTTCATGTGTCGGGTTTTTCCTCGGCAGCAGAATCTTGAGCCTGAATCTGGATTTACAAGTTGTGTGGCACAACACAATTTTGGCAGCGCAGAATTTTTCTAACTTGGGTGGATCGAGGGCCAAAGTGGCCAAAACCCGAACAGCTGGCGCGGCCGGTTTGATTAAAGGACGGCGGCCATTAGACCCAGACTAATGGCTCAATACTTGTCAGAGCAAATCCGATCTTCTCTCTTTTCCACTCATCTCCATAACTCCTTATATTATATGGGCTCTATTTATGCTTCCATCCCATTGCTTGTAAGATTGCACCCAGTAATGGGAGAGTTTCTTCCCCAGCAGCCCCACCACCATTGCGGGGTCAAAGTAACGAGTCTGTGTCGCGCAGACGAAGTGCTTGTCTTTGCGCTAGATTGACGCAGATATTCATGAAATTGAGTGTGAAAGGCGTTGTGATACAGATGACAGTAAATTGCGGTTACTCATGCAGCCTGTGAATTTTCCTTTGCTGCACCAGTTTTACGGCCGCTATTCCAGATGGTGAGGGAAAATCCCTCAATGAAGCTTATGATTCCGTGAAAGGAACCGGGAGATATTGCAAGAACTTTTTTGTGAGTCACAAACTACCGGTACTCACATTTTCCGCTGCATTCACAGCAGCAAAAATAAGAAGTTTCTGTGTGCGCTTCCTGTTCTGCTGTGCAAGGAAGACTACAAGTTCAATTTTGTGACATTTTCACCAAAACAAAATCCAGACCCGCACTTTGGGTACACCCCAGAAAAAAAGCGAGTGACAAATTTATGCGCACTAGGAGCCCGCTTGCTGCACACCTCATTGCCTTTTCATTTCTTTCTGCTGTGGCTGGGGATACTTTCCGTGTTGTAGGAAATGAACAGGGCTGCACTGGGACGCCCGGGGTGCTTTATTTGGTCATAACCTCGTGCACTTGGCACCTGAGATCCGCAGCCTTACAAATTAAAGCAGTAGAGAAGTGCGTAGTACCCCGGGGACCACACCCTCCCCATGCAAATGTGACCCGGCCTGTGGAGGGAGTATGTCTGCCAAGACCTGCAGAGGGTAAAAGCTACCACCCAGAAGGATCGAAACAATTTCAGCCACCGCAGAAAGACTGTCCCCGTACGGGACCTTTCTCTCCTGGACTAATTTGAAGCCATTTAGAAATTGGTGAGCTCTGAAATAAACCATTCACGCCCTTTAACCCAAGAAAATTCTTATGCAGCAGTGTCAAATCCCAGTTGAAGAGGTAAAAATGATAAACAGTGGTCTCAGGGTCACATACGCAATAATTCACGACATATTCAATTCGGGTTGATTCGATAATGGATCACAACAGACGGCAGCGCGCAGCAGCCAGTCACGAGGCACAAACTTTCCTCAGAGTTCTGCTGTTCCTTGTCGCCCAAGTTTTCTTTTCGAAATGTTTTTCGAGTCTTTTGTGACACAACATCCCAATGAAGATGGGGAAATACTTTGAGTTGAGTGCAAAGGAACAAAGTGCAGGGACGATCTTCAGTTCACTGACGTTTCCTCTGGTTGTGTGGGCAATTTCCTCCCCCGTTTCCCAAGAGCTCGTTCTGAGACAACATAACAAACATGTTACTCCAAATCATTGATAGGAAGAAGGCGGCCGAACTAATAGAATTTGTCAGTCGGCTTCATAAAAACTGTTCTCCAGTGAGACGTGGGGCCCGCGGTAAATGATGTTAGTCCTGGTGAAATGCAAGTCAAATTTACTTTGTTGCTCCTTGAGCCTTTATCATAATTTTTCTTGTTCAATGATAGAGGTTGCAAATGAGGTTTAGTGTGCTATGTATCCACCAGAGAGGGCTTAGCCAAATGAAGTAGATTTATAAAGCAATAACAGCGTTCAGATGCCAAGCTGGTCCCAGAGCGCCAGCGAGGCGCAGCTCCCTGTGAAAGATTATCCCCTACAACTTCATTACCACCCGGCGCAGATACAACGCGCAGCAGCGAGAAAGTGAATCAATTTGAAAAGCTTGCATTCACTTCCTATCTCCCTTTCGTTTTCATTTTTCAAAGCAATTCCTTTTAGTTTGCGCACAAGAGTCGGGTTTTCATTTCCATTAAGTGCACCACGTGAAGCGAAATTGGGATGTCATGGTAAATAGAGTTGCAGCAAAGAAACAAATATCCCTGCGTCACAATACCGCGCTCCCGGCTTTTTTACCGAGCTGATCGCCACAGAAAGCTGGAGTTGTTAATTTTCTGCTGTTGGTGAAGTATCCACAACGTTTTTGCGAGGATCGCTCTGTCAAACAGAATTTCGTGTTGGTTTGGGGTCGGAGATGGGAAAATGATGTTGATCGAAGAAAATTGAGGAATGTGTGAACATTGTTGCGCGAGGGTTATTCCATTTGCGGAACACTCATCACGGTGCAGCAGTCGAACCCTTCTTTGCCTCCTGTCCGGGCTGTGTGCATGCCGAATTGCATAGCATTGTTCTAATAGTTTCAACATTTTCCCATCAAATATATTAATCTGCTGAGTAGCTTTCAGGAAAGCCAGTTTAATAAGCACAGAGATGATAGCACAAGGAGAACAAATATTTGCCGACGCTCAGCCATTGCGGTTGTCTTTCACACGACTTAATGCCAAATCATAATAAAATATCATTTTGCGTATTAATATCAATAATATTATTACAGTCTGTTGACTGAGCATGTAATGGGAAAGGAGGCTTTGTTTAAGTTTCTCTGAGAGGCTTTGGGCATTTTTCCCAATGTTGGATTATTTCATGCTTTTTGTCCGCTCGCCTTTCATGTCTTGATCACTTTGCCTGTTGTAATAAGGAAATCCGCACTTTTGTGGTCAACTAACTCCGGAATTTGATTGACGGGCCTCAAGCAGAAATGCAGCAGTTTCAGACAAAATCTGTCAGCCAAGAAGAAATCTACACAAAGCAATGCAAGTCGCGTTATTCAAATTTCCCCCGACTTTTTGAGGTGCAGTTGCGGGGAACTATCAGTGGCACACAGAAGGAAGGCAACTGTCGGTGTGCATATTTTGAGGAATTACACAGGATAATATTTTCGGTGGGATACTGACACAGTGGGTTGCATGCAAGGAGAACATGAGCCTCTCCCGCGCAAGTAAAGTTGAATGATGTTGAGAAAAGGCTTATCAAAAGTAATGATGACAGCAGTGGCTTCATCCGGCATGCAACTCTTGTTCTCTATCAGCCATTATGCGGAATAAAATATGAGAAATAAAATTGTACACTGCCGGGCCCGGCGAGATAAAGAGGTCCAACCCTGTCTCCGGGCAAAAATTTTCAGCCATTAGCTCTTATCGTTTTATGCCTACTTTGCCCTTGTCTCCATGGAAATACAATTGTAACGTGCACAGCGAGGGGGACTGGCAAGTGTTTATGAAATTATTCAAATACGGAACTGTGTTATGGGCTCCGTGTTGGAGGCACCCTCCCGTCCTCCGGCCCCATCCCCGGTCCCCCATGAAGCTTCATATGATTGACTCCCACGTTGGGTAGGTACCACAAAACCTGGGTCTGTCTTGCTTCACTTGGGATTATCTCACTCAAACAAGGCAGCTGGGTCCAGAATAAAGTGATTCCGCAGCCAGTCCCAGTGCTCTGCTGCCCCAATGTCCCTTTTGCAACACAATAACCGCTGTCTCTCGCGCGCATTGCTCTTGTCACTAACATAAAACATAGCTTTTGTCTAATCTCGTTGCAAGTCTGCACATTTCACAAGAACTTAATTGAAGCCTCATCTGACAGAAATTTAATAATGAATGGCGCCCTCAACACAAGATGTTCTCGACGGCATCAGAATTTCTCACAGCGTTAAATAGTCGCTCAGCAGCAGCTCTGAGTACAGCAGATCCGAAGAAAGATCTTAAGGCTGATAAACCACGAGCATGGAACAATGATTCATGACAAAACATTCACTGCTGCGACAGTTTTGTTCAATTCAAAACCTGTCGTATGTGCTCGCACCGTGGTAGCAATGGTCTCGAAAAGTAACTGTGTGATTTCACAGGAACAATTTTGTACAGAGTGAGAACCCTGTCCTCTGGGTTGTGAAGCAACGAAATTATTTTTCTCGTCTTCAGACAGAAACTGCCAACCACAGACAGTTTGGACATCTGAAACCAATGTTTCCCAGCCACATCAACGTACGGCGAGGCTGGGTGTAAATTCATGTTGACAGAAGTGCTTTTCACGATTCTCATTTTACAAACAAGTGTTGCTGTGATGGAGAACACAAACTCAGTCTCCGGTGTTCACGTGATTCGTGACGGAGCAAGTGGCGCTGCGATGCTTCGGGTCCTTCGCCCCGCTCGTCAAGTTTCGTCTGTTTCCCGAGTTCTCTCCCCAACAACGAGAAGTTTTCGAGGAAACATTTGTCAGTGTTCTTTCACATTCAGTTGTTACATTGGCAAATGAATGCAGGAACCTGCCATAAAAGTCCATTATTTTTTGGGATACTTTTAAGGCACATTAACCCATAATGCCACTGAATTCCATCTATTTTTCTCCCAGGAGACTCTGCGATGCAGTTTCCCTCACTTTCTACGAACACTCTGTTGATGTCGCGGGGAGGAGTTTCACATTGTTAATATTTGTCCAACAGTAGCAATTCAAAATTGGAAAACAAAGTTCGACTGCCTTCCGATCAGCTCTTGTTGAGATAACATTAAGCTTCCGACTTGGAAACAATTTGGCTAAAATGATTTGACTCTGCGCCTGACGGCAAGACAAACACATTAGAAAGCCATCAAAACAACTGTTGTTTTATTCATAATTCTGCAAGTCAACATTTTACATGCAAAAGTGGAATCAAATCTCATTTTCTCTGTCTCTTCCTCAGACTCTTTCCACTTTTCTTGTTTCTCTACTGTTTGGCACTTGGAACAAGAGGCACAGAAGTCTTGGCTGGCTGTCGGCTGCGGGTCTGACCAGCGCAAGGCTGGGCAGCTATGTTGAGCCGGTGCTGTGCGCGGCTCGGCCGGCCGGGCGGCCCGGACGGGCGGGCGGCGCGGGGGACGCGGCGGCTGCGCTCGCTGCGGCCCGGGGGCGGCGAGGGACCCCGGGCCGCCCGTTTGTTTGGGAGCGGGAGCCGTAATCGACCCACGCGGCTTCAAATCACGCCGTGCCGCGCCGTATCAATGCCCCGGAAAGCCGCCGTCTCTCGTCGCCCGCCCGCCCGCCCGCCCCTCACTACCTTCCTCTATTGAACCAGCGCAAAGAGAATACATAAAGCTTTGCGCCGCAGCAGCTCGTAGACCATTCAGCGGGCACCGCGCCGCTCTCCCGGCGACCATCTTGGGACCAGAACACCTCGTTGATGAGGATATTACACCGAACAAATTAACAACTCTCTTCTGTTGTCCAAAAGTCCCAGCGAGTATGTCCACAGCTCTTTTGTGGCTGCAAATTTGTTGCCAAACGTGGTCGGTTGCCAAGCAAGGGAGGCCCCTGAACAGTCTTTGCTTTGCCTATTAGTTGGTGGAACACTGATGACTTAAGGTACCGTCTCGAGACCCCACATCATCAAGTTTTTACCGCCGCGCCAATGTTTGCCTTGCTTCGACGAGGTCCCGCAAATCATTAGGCATGAATTAATTTTTGCATAATTCGTGTAAAAGAGTAGTGTATGGGGAACCGAATGGCGTGACTTCGAGCTCCCTTCATATGTTTAGAAGAAGAAGGATTTCCTGACTGTGTTGACACTGTGGTGTTGGGCTGCTTCTCTCCTTGAAGAGCAGCATCGTTGCGTCAAGTGCCACTATCTGCCACGTGCGCTCCGAACACCGTTCCGCAGCAACTGCGATTGAATTCCATGCTCTCAACTCACAGATCTGCGAAAAATTCTTTTGCTTTTCTGAAATTGAAGCCACTCCCTTGGTGAAAGAACGATAGTAGTTCTCAAAACTTCATTCTCTTAAAGACGCAGAACAGAGATTCCCTGAATTCTTTCAGTTGGACAGGCTTTGCCTTGAGCAGTCTGCTTGTGAAGTTTTGAAAGAAGGCTTTAGCCACCAAGGAAAGGAACTTTAAGCCATGAAAGCCTTTGTTGCATCAAAGCGGTGAAAAGTTAACAAGAATAAAGTAGGAGCTGCGCGCAGTCGGTTTTTACGGTGAAAGCTGGCGGGCTCAGCTGCAGATAGCTCTCGGCCTGCATTAATTATTTAACCGGGCTCGCCTGGCAATCGCCAAACAACCCCCTCCCTTACTGTGGGAGGGGGCCTCGCGGCCACGGACTGTGGGGTCGTACTTCTAATTAACTTGTAATTCTCTCGACATGGAGTAGGGGCAGAGCACAATTAGCTGAAGCGGACACTGTCTACAAAATTTAGCCCATTTTAACGGTGACAGTGTGACCTTGCGTTTTTGGCCCTGCCCGGTAATGGCGGACGTTTATCACGTCAATAGGTGAGCGGGGTCAGCATCTCCGCTCTTCTCCGGCGCGCTTCAATTTGCATAAAATTATGTTTGAAAGATTTCCGAGAGTGGCATATGGCCACAAAAATGGACAAAAAAAAGAAGCCTCGCACCCGCGGCTGAATCACCAAAACGAGTTTATTGTTTCCGAGAAAGGCCACAGTGCTCAGCGGACAGGAGCCTTGTTCTTGCTCCTGAATCCCCCACAACACAGCGCGCAGTGGTCAAATACTCCACCACCGACCGACACTTCGGATTCAACAGGTGACATTTCTGTCGAGGGGATTGGTTTGTAAGATTGTCCAAAACAAAAGAAGGGACTTTAATCAGTAAGTAGCTTCTGGAGCAGAGAATCAGGCTCAGGTAAAATGAGTCCCTTTCTTTTAGCGCCGAGGTCGGGATTAGTGCGAGCAACTTCCTGCGAGCAAATGGCGTGGCGGAAACTGCTAGTTAAGCCCAAATAAGACGGAAAAATACAGCTTAGAGGCCTCTCAAATTGCATGCCAGATCCCCGGTACATGGACACTAGGTTTTCAGGAAATAATTGTCAGCCAGTTCAGAACCTGATTACAGGCAATGCGTTCCTTCTCACAGAAAAGGAGAGACGGGAAAATTGGGGCTCCCGTTACAGGATATAACTTACAATGTAAACTTGGGTAACATGCACTGACTCTGCAATCTGGGCGCATAACAATCTGCAGGACCCTTGTTATCCGCGGTTGGCGTCTGCGCGATTCCATTTGCAATATAATTGACCTGAAATGGAAAGTATCGGATTTCGGTGCTCGTCACCGTAACCTGCAGTCGGGCCTTTCCGTGTTTGACTTCACACAACCACACGCAGCTTGACGACACTTTTGATTTTCTCTCAAAATGACCAGTGACATGACCTGAGCAGCAAGTGCGTTGTGTTGGCATGCACAAGTTTGAAATGTTCAGAAGAGGGTAATTTTGCGGCTGGGCCTGTGCAAGTGTGACAGACAAATTGTCGGACTGTTGATTTCTGAAAAATGATGGCACAGCAGTAGGTCATTCTGCAGGGAGAAGGATTGTTCGCTTTCCCCCGACAGTCGGGAATGAGGGCGAGGGTCGAGCCCTGGGCCACTCACTTACCAAAAATCCAGCGCCTCCAGGGCATTTTTGATAGAGCAATTTGCATTGGTAACATCCTATTATTTTCTGTTCCCTTTACCAAAATTGAATGACATTTGCCTCTGCGTGAGAAAATAGATTAAATGGCACAGGGAAATGTCAATTTCGAACACAATTACAGTTCTCAGCAAATAACACAGATCTGACAGTGGTTCAATATCAAAGCAGAAATGTTCCCAAGTCTCGACCATGTGTCTCTATGAAAGTGTTGGAGGAGCGCGCGTCCTCCCGTCTCGTCACAGAATCGCGTCCCACGTCAGACAAACTTCTTTGTTTTTCTGAACCGCAGCAGTTTCAACTGGATCTTTTCGAACAAAAACACAGAAGACGCCTCATTAATTTTTGAGTAGATTCAGTCAACGGTTGAACCCGTATCAGCCATCTGTTTTCTGTTGTCTTGCTGATTCTCAAGTGCTCATCTGCAAGTCTTATATTCTTGCAACATTCCCCAATTGCCTTATCTAGATAGCCTTTAATATTGTGGAGATAACCCCTTTTAATAGATGTAGCAGTGCAGGTTGCGGCCTATCAGTGCTGGGATAGATCTAAGATTCAGTATGCACACCAGTGGACCATCTGCTTTTATTCCTTCGGAGATCCATTTCGGGATGGAAGGATCACTTCCACATCTCTTGTGATCTGAAGGAATCTCCAGTGGATCTGCTTCTATGGACTGCTGTATCTGTCCGCAGAGAGATAGGCTCACGGAGGAAATGGAACCCAAGGGGAGATAACATACATGTAGCCCCCCACCACCACAGATGCTGCTCAGCATCGTTATTCAAACAGATGCATTGTGTTGAAAAACTCCTTTTTGTTCTCTCGGTCCCCGAAAATGGAATTCATCCAAGTCTGCTCACTTACTCAGTGACCACTGTCCGTCTTTGCTACTTTTATCCAAGTGAACAATCGCGTCGATTGCCGATCTGGTGATGATTCGCAAAAGAAGACTGCACGCAGTTTGCTCGAGAATGTTTGTGGAAGACGAGCCGCGGCGAACGGAGCGAGGAAGGAGATGCAGGGTAAATTGAAGAGAAATTGCTCCGCTGATTAAGATGCAACTCGGCTTGTGCCGCAGCCCAGTTATCTTCGGTGTTGGCCAACCCATCAGGAAATTAAAACGGACTCAATCCTTGGCTTGCTTGCTGATTCTACGACGTTCTTCCCTTCGGTAAAGCTTCAGGACTCTGTGCCAGCAACTGCAAACACTGAATTTCGTCGTGAGCCCCTCACAGTCGAAATTTAAAGGCTTGCAAAGTTCGGCTCTCATTTTCTTACCCGTACAAAAAGCACGTGGTGAAGAGTGTGTCCGGCTGCTTTTTCATACCTTTTACGTCGCGTGAACCGCACAGAACTGTTTCCGTCGAGTATTTGTCAAGAGAGAATTCACTTGTCAGGCTCAATCGCTGGGGAGTCAGGAGGGTGGGTCTTCTGGCCCACTTTTCATTCCTCTATGGTGTGTTGCTTTATTGACTGATGTGGCGTTGCCTTCCTCGGCGGCTGCTGGGGCTTATCCTCAGTTCTCTCCGGTTTAAATCCCATTTCCCCAATGGATCCCGAGTCCTGGGGGTACACCCTTGAATTTAGTGAAGGGCACCCCTGCTATTTGATATGCATTAAGCCAGCCGTGCTCCTGGGGTTTATTGCAGGGACTCTTGACAAATTAAAAGTCAATGGTTGTGAATATGTGGAGTGGTGAGGTGATGAAGACGTGAGCGCATCTCCGAGATTCCGACGTGCGAGTAAAACCATGATCTCTGGTTGACAAGTAGAGGAGCGAATGTGCAATTATAAATTCACAGCTTTCATTCAGCAAATGGTCACGCCGCTTGATGAGTTTCCGACACAGGTTGCACAATTTGATCAGTTAGAAGTTTTTTCCACAAAAGACTAAACCCCGGAACACCGGATTCCAGTGGACACGGAGTTGCCGATCCGCACAGACGCGATGGACAACACTTTGTCTTTGGTGATAACGGTGCTGCATTGCCATTCAGTTCCACTTGCTCAGTGCTGACCCACTTCATAAAACATAAATATTTGATCAGGACTTTAATCATATTAGGACTGAGTGTCCAACAATATCACAATGTGCTCAGTCAATAAACTGCGAGGAGTAGCATCTCTTCATCCGCGTTCACTCTGCCTGTGATGGAGTAGAATTTCCATTGTGAAGAAGACAAAAGCTTCCAGCTCTTGAGTCACACTTTTTCTCCTCTAAGAAAAAGAAAAGGGGAACTTTTTGTGTGGCCAAACTCTCTGTCATTGAGGGAAGTTTGAATCCGAGCTTCAGGTGAGTCTCAAGGATGAACACTGAAAAAGGGCTGAGGAGGCTTTCAACATGTGGAGACAAAAACACGGACCAAAGTTTTTCAGTGGCAAAGGCAGTGAGAGCATCGAAAGCAGCTGCGGCAAACCAGGTCGGTGAGTCCGAACGAAGCCACTCTCACTGTCTCGCAAATCAGTTTGTCATTTTTGACACAACAAAAGCATCTTTGCTTCCAAACATAATTAAAGTGATGAAAGAGAGACTTGTAATTTGATAGAAGCCCTTGTTTAGTTACAATGCAGATACATCAAGGCAGTTGCCTATTTTGCTTACACTGAAATCTCTGGAGTCCGACTTCCTACACAACAAATGTAATTGGTTTCCGAGGATCACACGACATTGGCACACCTGTTGTGTGTTTTGGCCAAATGTGCAATTGAATAGAATCGCGAGGGCATCCAGAGCATCCTCTGCTGCTGGTCCACATTGGCTGTTTTGTTTGTTGGAAAAATTGGAACTCAGAGGTGCCAAGTCGGCGAAAAGCTGAACGCCTGATGATTTTGTAATTAACCACTCCAGGGAGGGAGGTGCACATTTGAAGGTACTGGTGCACAGAGAACTTCTGCCGCGGCTGGGTCTTCCCCGAGGGGCAGGAACTAAGAACTCTCAGATGCGGCTTGAAATTTATTCCATTTTCCCGCACCGCACAACGACGAGGACTGTTTGACCCGGCTGCGCTCCTCGCAGCCCTGCTCACTGCCCATGACATTAGCCGCTAATTATTGCTGCCCCGGGCCGCGTCCCCGAAGGATTCCACCTCAAAGCAGCTACTTTTCCACCAAACAACCAGGAATCAATCCCAATGATGCAAGACACTGCCCACGCTTCCGTCCCCGTCACTCGTCCGCGCGCTTTCACAACGACTCAATCTCGTGTCCAAACAAAACGACGCAATCAAAAACTCAGATCTCGCACTTTTGTTGGATCCTTTGTTGCGATACACTTTGCCTTGAAGCCCATTTTTGTTCAAGAGGAGAGTTCTTGAAAGTTTCAAGAGAACCTGGAGTCTCAAGACGTCGTTTTCGTGCTGCAGCTCAAGCCGTAGCGACGTCTATTGTCTTGCAGTTGAAAACTCTGCCCAATCAGCTGGATCAGAAAGTTGCTTTGAGGGTCAGCGCTCGGCGCATCATTTCTGCTTCTTAATTAGCACTAAATCCTGCTAATCCTTTGCCAGAACATCGCCTCCGTCTTGTTTCTGGTGCGGCTAATCCCTCTTCTTCACTGTTGCTGGCGTCGGGGCCCGAGACGCTGGGGAAAAATTAACCTGCAGTGAAATCTTATTACCGGAGATTTCCAGAACTTAGTGACTGGGTATCAAGGGAGTTTGTTAGTGCTTGCAAACAATGAGGTCCTGTATCCCCCGAAGTCAGCGTTGGCAAAGAGCAGGATTGCTCCCCCTGAAATAAAATGACATGGAAAAGGTCGGAAGGCATCTGATTAGGCGCCTCCTAAATCCACTGATTGAATCCCCAGAAGAAGTCGGGCGCGCGCGGGACGGAACGGACGGACCGGACGCCGCAGCAGCGCGAGCCCACGGCTCAGCAGCTCCCGAGACCAACTCGTCCCCAACTTCTTCTGGTTTGTCTGTTGTGCCGCCAACTTTTTGCTCACCTTGCTCCTTCTGTAATTTCAGATTCTTCTTGAAATTCTTCATGAAGTGCAATCAGAACTGCTTAAAGAACGCCGGCAACCCTCGCGACATGAGACGATTCCAGGTGAGGATTTTGTCCAACACAGGACTTCACTTCAACCCCGAGTCATCAGTTGATGTGTTTTGGTTCACGACGAAGTTGCATCCAACGAAGGAATAGCCAGCGTGAGAAATTGTCCACAAAGCTGAAACTGTCGAATCAAAACGACGAAATATCACAGATCAGATTTCACGAGTCTCTTTCTACACAAATCTAATCAGCCAGACAGAAATGATTTGAGAAGATATTGGGCTAAAGGATATAGGCCTTCCTGTCAGTTCTGACAAGTCTCCACTCCCCAGTGTAAAACGTGGGGAGTCCTTTAAAGTGTTGGGTTTCACGGATCGGAATAATTTTCTGATCTCGCTGTGGATCTAAGTTTGTTCTCGTAATATTTTGCACATTTTTGTGCTTTGATGGAAAGGCAGCTTTGAGCTGTTTGTTCTTTGAAGCTGATTCGTAGTCCTGAGTTGGGTGGGTGGGTGGGTGGGGGACTCGTGTGACGCAGTGAGTCACGGCGCAGCCAGGTTCCCCTTATTTGATGGGCGAAAGAAAGACATTGAAAACAGCGCCCATACATTTGGGTCACAAAATCACTTGTCACCAAAGGCAAAGGCAGTGTTTGAAGAGAGGGGGTGAGGTGGGTAATAGATTAGCGCGCAGGTCCTTTGTGGTTTGGCATCGATTATCCGTGCTGATCCGGCTAGTGATGCATGACGAGGGTGCTACAGTGCTGCGGCGCGCTGACCCCGCCCGCCCGCCGGCTTATCAGCAGTCCCCACCGGCAAGAGGTATGTCACGCTTGGGTACTCATGGACGGGAGCGCCTCCCTGCCTCAGTGCTTCTGCTCAAGCGCCAGTCCTCTCTGCAAGCAACTGATAGGGGCTCACACTGCACCCAGCGCTGCGGCCGATAAATCACATCAAATACGAGTGGGGACACTGCGGAAAATATCCGCCGTGCTTATCAAACACCGCGCAAGTAATTGAAATGAGTAGCATAATAGACAGCTCGAAGAACACGCTATACTTCAGTCAGGATTAGAACAGAAAATTATGGAGGGAGAGAAGGCAGGCAGAAAAAAAAGCAGAAAAAGCGAACACTTTGAAGCAGCAGCTTTGTGTTGAGAAAGATGTCGAGAGGAGAGAAGTCTCTCGACGGCTATCAATTTTAGCTGAATATGTCAAGAAATTCACAAGATTGTGGCCTCGCGTTTCCCTTGTTTGGCAAAGGAGAGAAGGTTGCCTGCAGCTACGGCCCCTGCTCGCTTCCGCGCCGCCAGCCAGTGGGGAATTCGCCGAGCAGATCCCGTCTTGATATTCTTGCCTCCAGGCGCGATAACTCGGCGACCCTCTGCACACGGAGCCGACTCTCTAGGCACCTATTTGCGGCGGAACGGAGCATTATTGACTCGCCCCGTTATTGGTGCGGGTTCGTGGCCAAGTTCCGTCGGCACAACTGTGCCCGGGCCTGGTCACCCAGGACAGCTTGAGTCTCAGAACGCTAGTTCTGCTTGAGAGGACCATAATGGTGTAATCTATCGGTCACAACCCGCGGGGTTTGGGGGCCAGACTAACAATCCCTCTAATTATGCAGTCCCCAGGTTGTACTTCTTCTCTTCATGTATTCTCCGACAGAACATCTGTATTCTCGCCGAGCGATGCTCAATGGAAGTAAAATTGTCGTCCTTCCATTGTGAAACAAAAATTATGGCGAGTCCATTTGTAATTTTGAATCAGAGCCAGTGCAGACTTGGGACAAATGTACACATACTTTTTGTCAAGTTTTCCTCTGTTGCAGGTCGCCATTTCAACACAGATCAGTGTGGAGGGACCGTTGTTGGCCGTCTCCGACAACATGTTCGTTCACAACAACTCCAAACACGGGCGGAGGGCCCGACGACTGGACCCCACCGAGGGTGGTGAGTGCAATTTTCCTCAACAGTTAAGTGAACGACGTCCACAACATTTCCTCCAGAACCAAATGAAAAAATAGTGGACAGCGCGGTCGTGGAAACACGGAAACAACAGTTGTTCAGGGGAAAACTGAGTAAATTCAGTTTCGTGTTGCCAGAAGAAATAGAAATCTCCCATTTCACCATCTACGCCAAGCAAAACCTTCTCTTGTACTCTGAAAAATATGACTTTCCCGTTTTTTCTTTGTCTTCGATACAAGAGTCATTCCCCTTTCTCTGTCTTTCTTTGATTGGGGCGCCTTGTCCTGAGTTCGTTTCTTCAGCAAGAACCCATTCTTTATTTTGAAGCTGTAGCGACAGTAGAATTGGAACTTGGGGTGCGCTTAGAGGTTATGTCATAAAGGCCAGGACAGGGTCAGACTTTTGATATAAATTGACAGGATTTCCAATTTGCCTGGACCTGTTCTGCTGCGGAATAAATCAAGAAAAACACTTCAGAAAAATGTCATTTGTAGAATTCAATCACAAAATTTAATCTTGGTCTCTTGTAAGCGGGCAGAGTCCAAATGTGTATGTATGACTTGGGCAGTCACATTGTAGCTCCAAAATGGATTTCCCCGCAAAAGTTGACACCCAAAGAATAAAAATGACCATCGAATGCGTCCGAATCTACGTCGGCTTGTCAGGCTTATTGCGCTGGTGCGGCGGCATGATAAATGGAGGCATAATTAGTCCTCAATCCAGAGTAAATTTTCCTTCAAAGAAGCGAATGAATTAATTTTGCGCACATTCTGCAGATGAACATGGGGTCAAACATTTTCAGGGCAGTTTTCATTGAGAAGGAGGCTCGCTGAATACTAATGCACAGAGCAACGTCATTCAATCAGCGCGAACAGCAAGGGAAAAGATTAAAATATTTCAGTCGGAGACAGTATTGTGTTTTGACAGTCAGAGGCCATTAATCCGGGAACACGGCAAATGAAGGGGAGAACCTCTGCTCTTTTGAGCACGTTTTGTTCATCCTATCCCAGGCAAATCACAGCATATTTACCCAGATTGTGTATGCAAGTAATTTTGGCAGCTTTAAGGGGTAATGAAATGGTATATCGCCTTACGCAGGCCATCCTTATTTGACCAGAAAACCGGGATATTAATTTCATTGCCTTCGATGCTTTTGTATTGGATTGTGAAAGGTTGAGGGTGGTTTGGGTTGACTCAAGGCTTCCTCAGACCTCCACTGCATCCTGCACACCAAGTGCACTGGATGCCTCATTCTTTCGCCTCCCGCTGTTAAGATTGCATGACTTAGTTTACACTCATTGGGTCCTATCCTTCTTAGGTATCAGCGAAACGCCTGCAAAATGCTTACCCAGCCTGCATAATTGCCCGATACGGTGGCAGTTTTAATGTTGCTTAATTTCATCAAATGCAAAAGAGCCATCTGCTAAAGTGAATGTGAGTGCGGGTCCGGGCGCGGCGCGGCGCGGCGGCGGCGCGTCCTGCTGGCTGCGCACGAGCTGCAGCTGCAGCGTCCGCCCCGCGCAAATGCGCCGCGGCTCGTTCCGCCCTTTATGTCCGGCCCGAATGGCGCTTCAGAGGGACTTGCGCAGAAGGACATCAGTTTTGCATTTCCGCGCAATATGCGCCTCAGTTTAGCTGCGACCCGAACTGAAACTTTGGTGCACGAATTGTGGAAGAGAGAACTTCCTGGGGCGGGTGAAAAGTGAACGGTAACATTGTGGCTCCTGCGCAACGACGTCGGTTCGGTCGAGCTGCTGTCAATTCAGACCGCGTTTCAGAATGCTCGAGATTTGCATCGCAGTCGCACAAATGCGACTTGATTGGAGATTATCAGCCTCATTGTTATAAGAAAACTGAGGTGACGCTTCGCTTTTCAGTGCACCAGCTGTCTGAAATCAGATTATTCAGGGCCATCTGGGAAAGTTTAGCTCCATTCCATCTGGGTTCTTGACGCCTGTCAAACTCGACCACTTCGTCGTGCGACGCGTATCTCCTCGTTGTCAAACGCTTTGCGGTTCGGAGAAGACTCTCGCAGCGATGTCCGCAAATGGCCTCCCCTTACTTTGTAGCTCGTGGAAGAATCAAGTGTAATTTTCATTGGATGACGCGTTCCTCTTCCTTTGGAGACTGACCTGCATTTTGCCAATAGCTGCGGCGAGGTGAACGGTCGGACATTTGTTGGTACTCACGAGTTGAAGTAGCGCGGCTTTGTTGGAAAGAGCTGGGCAGATCGGGCTGAGGCGTAATCAAGTTACAAAATCCTCTGTTATTATTGCTGCGCTGTTTTGCTGCTCATTTGGTCCAAATCCCACAACGGTAGTCAGAGGTCAACGCTTCAAGTCCTAAATTGCATTGTCTAATCCCGCTTTAGAGAGGCCTTCACATGCAGGTAGAGCCCTAAATGATCAGCTTATGGCACTCAACCCATAGCAGGTCTGACCCATAATTGAAAAGCGCCCCATAATGATCACAAAGCCTCAGCAAAGATCTTCCTATCAAATTCCACGCTTTTAAGAGCAGGAATTTCCAGCTCCAGCGCGAAATAATCCCTCGCAGCACGAAGACACCAAGTTGAAGCAATTTGGACCCTTCCTGCAGAAAGCTTGAGGCGACTTCCCAGACTGTGGCATATAATTGGCCCGATTCAATTGTTTGGATTTAATAGGATGACCTATCCTAGAATCTGACATATTCAGGTCAGGCTTAGAACAAGTCATTGGAGCTTTGCTCAATTTGGAGGTGGTCATAATGAATTTGCTCCCACCACCTGTCCCCCAGCTCAGCTTCGCGCTGCAGCCCTTCTCCGCTCAAGTTGCGCACTTCACGAATGAGCATTTTTCATTCTTCCTGCAGTTCTGATACATTTGAACCTGCAGTGTGGTGCGGTCCTCCGGAGCGACAGAAAAGCTGTCGACGGGACAATTCGATGTTGTCAGATATTCCCACCGTCGAAAGACGGAGAGGTTTGTGAATGGAGAGGAGTGAGGACTGTGTGTCACTGGACATGAATGGGTCACTAACGAGCTGCTGATCAGGTCGCCATTTGGCGCTGTTTGTGTGAAGTTATTTCCAATCAGTTGGCGTTGCCGGAGCGCGCGTCGCCGGGCCGGAGCGCTCCGCGTTGACGACGGGAAGCAATTGACAAATGGACTCACGGACCATGCAAGGCACTCCATTAAACAATTTATCAATAACAATATTTGTTTCACACAAAGGTTGCATTTTGTGCAGGCAGGCCCGGGGAACAATGAGGACATCGGTAGAATCTCGCCCCGTCACGTGTCGCCCATTGTGTGATTGAAATTGTTGTGCCGGTCTTTAGAGCGAGTGGGGGATGACAGAATGAGACTGCGGTGAGTGCAGGCAGTGATGGGGAAGGGGGTGCAGGGTGAATGGAGAGAGGGGAAACAGAAGCATGATGCCAAGTTATAAGGCGATAAGGTCAGAATGCGCGCGCACGTGTCGCCCTCCCGGCTGCACAATGGAGATGAAAAGCGGCGGCGGCGGTGGCGGGTGGAGCGGCGCCCGCCCCGCGCCGTCCCGCACCTGTCTCCTTCTGCACTTCCTCGCAAAACCCAGTTTTTAATTGTCGGGATCGGGTTCGGAGGAAGGTAATGCTTAATTGGCCATTCGCCGCGTCGCTGGATACATCGTGATTGATAGTTTGGCGCATTGCAGGTCCTTGCAGTTCCTGTCGAAGTGAATTTCTTCAGTTCTGTCTTTCACAAAATAAAACTCCAATATTGTCCCTTTAAATTTTGGGTGGGACTTTGTTCTGTCAGCGACTGGGCATCTGATCGTGTGATAATCCGGATTTCCAGCCACCAACCATCTGGGGCTGTTTTGTCAAGAGAAGCAAATATCCTTTTGGAAGAGCAGAGAGCACTTGAGTGTTTTCAGTTCGAACACAAGGTCAATATTGGCCAACAAGGCTTTGAGAAGGAGATCACCGCTCATGGGATGATAATGAAAACTAAATATTGTTGTTTCGCTTCTGCTGTCACCGAGCGACTTGTGCAGTGAATGTTGACCTGAAAAGTGATACAGCTTCTGAAAATTTCATTAGAAAAGTGCAATTACTGGTAATTGTTTTCGTGGCTGATCAAAATTATTTCAGGTCTTTGTGCAAAGACTGATGCCTTGTGTTATCCGTTCATGGTCCGTAGTTACGACCACATGGAACAGCTTGGCCATTACCATTCCGAAAACGTGGCCGAATCCTGTTTCGCAAGGAGCCGAATCCTGAAAACAAAGAGTTGTAGTGATAGTGGAGAGAGCAGTGCGGTCTGTCGAGCTGCCTCGATCTCTGCTGCACCTCGTCATCTTCAGCTGGACAGAAATCAGCTGAATGTTGGTCGATGGCCGAGCAAATTGTTCTCGCCTACAGAAACGACTCTCAGCCAGTCTCTCGTGCCTGAACCAAGTCATGTTTTGACCAGAAATGAAGAGAAAGATGTACAACACAGGAAGGACTCCCTCGGTACTGAGCTGCACGGCTCACAAGAACTAAGCCTGACCAGGATGGACACAGCCGCATTCAAAGAGCATTAGAGACGGTAAGATTGTCAGTGGTTTAGGATGACCAGCTCAACAGAGATCAGATTTCCTATCTATTGTACGGCCACCAAGGGACGACTTGTATGACAGGTGCTATTACTCATCTTCTTTAACCTGCTTAGGACGGACACAGAAGGTGTGAAACAGTACACCCCCCTTTCTGCCCCACCCTGGAGGCTGGAGGCATCTGTCTCAGGGGTCACATCAAATGCGCTGGGCTGGTTGGTCCTGCAGCCACGTCCCCTGCAGTGAGACCACCCTCCTGGCGATTTATGACCGTAAACGAACATCAAAGTGGTCTAACACTGGTCAAATTTGGATAATTCCATTTTCGGGTGGTTTGCTTTGTGAGTTTTGTTGAAGATCAGTTGGACTCATTTGATCAAAGCTCAGTGGGAGTTGGTTTGCGTGTTGGACCGGGGTCCTCCTGGGCCAGTGTCCGTTCTGATTTTTGACAAGTGGATATCAAGATCAAAGCGGTCGCACGTTGGATGGTCATTTGAGCATCAGGGCGCGAGATCAACGTTTCCCTCGCAGCGGGACCTTCTGCGAAGGACCATATGGGCCAGATTTTCCGTTGTGGGAATTTTAAAACAAAGGCGGAATTTGTTGCCCGGGTCTTCGGTCTTCGGTGAAGGAGTAACGTGGATTCACATGGTAAACACGAACTCCTGCGGTCTACCCTCATTTGCACCAGTTGCATGTAACATCCATTGAATCCACCGAGGACTCGGGACTGCGCCCGGGGAAGCATCTCCCATTCCACTTGAGTCCTGACCCCAGCCCATTGGGACCCTTGTTACACAACTCACTTCCACCACTGATGTAACATAACAAGGTGTCTATAATGTAGCCTAAATGACATTGCTTGCTTCTATCGGACTGCTTGTTAGTCCCTCTGCCTGCACACAGCCTTGAGCCATACGATCTCTACATGAGGACAATAAAGATGACTGCTATCCCCTGCGTAGGATGTCCTCTGGAGGGAACATCCATTGGGTATATCCATTCTAGTCCTTGGCTGTGTAAGGACCCCCAGGGGGACAGTCTCGCCGGACGAAGATGGTCTCGGCCCTGGCAACATTGTCAATTTGGTTGGGCAATACCTCCAGGTCCCAGGAGTAGGCTCTCTTCTGGCTAACTTTTATGGCTGTGGTCAATAAGAGGTCCATTGGGGGATTGCGAGGATCAGACTTGTCTTGTGAGATTTGCCGTTATAAGATTGGCCTTCTATGCTTGCTAAATACCAACAGTCAATTTGGCTTTTGCTTTGCTGTTTTATTTCACGCAGCAGCAATTTGGGTCGTTTTGAATCTGAAGGTGGATATTTAAAGCTTTTCTGTCCAAGGGAAAACTTCCCACGTCCTGCTTGTAGGTTCTCTTGCCACATTTTTCATTCACCTGTGTTGATGAACTTCCACTCTCTGACTCTCTGGTTTCTTCCACGATTTGTGAGCAACAACATTTCGAAGTACTGTTCTGAACTCAAACGTGGGTGCTCTGCAGGCCAACAAATTAGACAAGTAATTTTTTTGCTGAGAGGTAAATATTTGACGAACTGGCCAAAAATAACAACTTCAATCGCAAGCAGTTGTCCTGAATTTTCAAATGCATATGTACTCAATTGTATATGATGTTACGCCTGCATGTTACGTTGATTTCTGACATTTTGCTCCTCCTGGTCCCTAACCAGGCTTTCTGTGCGCAGCTACACCGACCATCAAGGCCATCTGTCCGAGCGAGGGCTGGACGACGGGCGGCACGACCGTCATCATCATCGGCGACAACTTCTTCGACGGGCTGCAGGTCGTGTTCGGGACGATGCTCGTCTGGAGCGAGGTGAGTCGCAGCGAACGCTGCTCTCGTTGTTTGTTTGGATTCTTCTGCGGCTCAACGAATGTCGCAGTTTTCTGACCCACGTGACTGCGCGTCTGAAGCGGAATCGTTCGCGGGAAACGTCCCAATCCTGTCTGGTGTTAAACTTTCTGCGAGAAGCCGTGGCTTGTCAGACCTTCACATCGAAACGAGTAAATTACATCATACATTCACCAGTGGAATAATGCATTGCTCAAAGGCCTGTGTAAAGATACACAAAGTCAGCCAGCAATATCTCTCATAACATATTCCCTTTGGTGATAATTAAAAGCCCATAGAGTGGAATCAAACTAATCGAGATCCAGGGAGTAATGTATTGTACGTGGCAAATGAGAGGTAAAATTGCTATTTTATCCCATTACGACAGGTCTATTTACATCTAAGTCTTCATTTGTATTAATACTTCTGTATTCAGACAATGCTTCAGTGCATTGGATGTTGACAAAGACTTTCAAATGGAAACTGTGAGCAGCTGCATCAGCTTCACAGGGTAAAGAATCCGCCTTGATAAAATTTCAATATGGTAATTCAAAGAACGCTAGATTGAATCGCACTGCAAGCAGAGAGATGTCACTATCAAGTTACATTTTTTAAGATGGAAAAGAAAGGAAAAGCTCTGTTGCACTAAGCTCCACAAAAAGAACCTCACTTTTCCTTGCACTCGATCGCGGAGCTAATTCCATTAAGGGTTGTGCGCAGCTCGTACCGCCGCCTGCTGCAGCTTCCCGGAACTACCAGAGAGTTGCTGCAAACGAAGCTGTGTTGGCTGCTTCTCGGCGTGTCGCCTGTACAGATACGCGGCACGCGTAGCGCTGAGGCGCTCGCTATGATGTATGAAGCGGCGCATTAGAGTTGAAGCAGTCGATCAGTTCTCCCCTTACCAGACCCGAGTCCCCGCTGTGATCTAAGATTATTAAAAGCGTAAGTTGCATGACCATACCCGACAGAATCGAGGATAGACTCTCAGGCTTTCCCTGTGTGTAGGACGACCACCTGGGGAATAGTTTTATTTCTCTTCATCTGCAAATTTTCCACCGAGGCAAACAGGCAACGGGTGAGGAAGGGCAGCTTTCTTGTTGCGGCTCGGCTTAGTTGGACCAAGTCAGGGGCAACAGGAGCGTAATTAACCGAGCTTCCCTCGTCCTCAGTACACGATGAATGTCCAGCCACCGCGCACCAAATCCACTGCAGTCGAACTCGTAAAGAGAAGTGGAAGCGCCGTCCCCGTTTCCGAGTCTGGACGCTGCAAGACGAGCTGCTCCGTGTTCGGGCGACAAAACCATCACCGCTGCCTTTTGGAAACATTTTCTTTCTGCTGCGCGTCTCCAAGTTTGCAGCCTTAATTACACAGAGCCCGACCCGGATCAGTTCCGTCCACCGGACAGAGTTGAGCCCAGGTCATTTTCCAGATTAATCTCGTGTGTTGATTGTTTCCCATCGTGCGTTCAGAGCGCACACACGCGAGAAGAATGATGGTCATTGTGAGAATGGCCAGGAAAGCTCCAGCGGAATCCGCACAGGCCGATCAGTCCAGTGGAGGCGCCAAATTGCTTCTCAAAGAAAACAAATGATTTGGTCGGGTATTTGGCGGCAATTTTGCGCAGTTGTCAGAACATTTCTTTGACCCAAACGTTTGTCGCTGGAACCAAACTTGTGCACTGAAGAAATTCATGTGATGCTATATTTTTGCATTTCAGTTGATAACGTCACACGCTATTCGAGTACAGACGCCACCCAGACACATCCCTGGTGTCGTGGAAGTGACCCTGTCGTACAAATCCAAGCAGTTCTGCAAAGGTGCTCCTGGACGCTTCGTCTACACCGGTGAGGATGGCGCTGCCACAGTCGAGCAGTTTGTGTCCTCTTTGCTATGTCGGACTCAGCTCTTCCAGGAATCAGCTCACCTTCCACGAAATTGATCCTGGATGTGAAAGGTCGTCTTGTTTGTCTCTCTCCGCCCTGTCGCTCGTGGAAACTTCCTTAGTGGGCCCGACATAACAATGAATTCACAATGCGTTCTACGGTGTCTGTCTCTCACATCTCACATCTGTTTGAATGCAAAACAGATGTAAGGATTCGGGAGTTACAACTCCGCACTGGGGAAACATTACGCACCAAAAACATCACACTCAGGAATCAGAAACACGGCTCCCGTGGATACTGCAGGGTGGGAGATGTCGGCATTTTGTCGGCGGCTCTGGTGGGACTGATTCCAACACAGCACTGAGCACCAATGTAAACAGACTCACCCGACTCGCTGCATTTCTCGAGAGATTTCGGAAACATAAAGCCTGTTTCGGATGAAATTTTTGTCCCCAAAGTGCCCTAAAAATGCGCAGTTGCGAGCGAAGTGTTGGTCCCCACGTTCCGACGCGCCTCGGTTGCGGTGCGGTTCCGATTGTTCTGACTCGGGCAGACAGAAAACAAGTTGCGTTCGTGGGTTACAAAATCTACGCTTGACTTACTGGACACGAAAAAGCAATCTGAACGGAGAGAAGGTTTGTCTGGGTAAACAGGAAAACATTGATTGGAAGGAAGCAAGGTCAGGCCAGTCAAATTAATGTTTTTCGTTCATGGTCAAAATCACGGCAAAGACACAAGTACCAACAAAGAGTTTCCAGTGGCGGCTGTGTGGTTCATTGAACGACCGCGGAACGTGTTTTGTGTGGCTCAAAAACTGACTCCGCACACACTGAATAGTCGTTCAGATCTGCAGTGGATTGCTGCATACCAACACTGTCTCAATGTGTATGGGCGAATCATAAGCCGACACACAATCCTTCAGTCATTTCTTCAAGTCCTCCATGCATTTATTTGTGAATTGTTTGAATTGTTTCTGTTGGTTGTGTTTTCATGAGCTCAGTTGCCACAAGAAGCTAACTATAAACAAATGGACATCAGAGAAGCAAGTGCTGTTCAAAAAACATAGTGGTTGCTTCTCAGGAGTCCCTTACAACCAATAAGCATTTCAAAGTGAAGTTGAGTCAAAGCCACACCTGGAACAGGCCTGATATGGACGGGTGGTCAGTTGGGAGAAAAAGTTGAACCATCAATGCTCACTTCCTCACAAAGATGCTTCACTGCTGGTGAGGAGCAATGCCTTCTTCAGCGTGCATGTTGGTGCATGTCTAATACTGAGGCACCCCCTACACACGCACACACACACACACACAAACACACACACACACACACACACACACACACTTTTGAGGGGCCAAGCACAATCTTGAGCCTGCAAAAATCTAAAGAAAGGCCCCAAACAAGCCATGAAATGTAAAAAATTCCATAATTGAGTGACCCACTGCGACTGAATTGCATTGGTTCGGGTTGCTGAGAGGGTTATTGAACAGTGAACAAAAAAAGAATACTCACTATTTGGGTCAAATGGTGAGTACAAAGTTCAAAAACAAAATATTTTGTGCGGATGCTGTTTCTGTCGAGATTCGCAAAACTTCGAGACAGAAAACGCCATCCGTGCAATATATAGGACCAGTGAGTACGCGCCCACACTCCCGACGACGTTTGTTTCACTTTCGGTCGGATTTCTCTTGCCCAAGACCTTCGCTCACTGTTTCCAATCATTGAAAGACGACCAAACCAGAGTACACTCTGTGCATTTTGCTGTGTACTAACAGACGAGAACACTGACAGGAATGGGCACGCAGGAGACAGGGCACCGCGAGCATACCTCGTACATTGGAAGTGAACCGAGACCCCAAAACACAATGCTCCAGAAACAGAACGTCGAACTGCATGATGGCGTTTCCTGCGAAATCTGCGCTTGACGTGCTCCAGATGAGAACCTAATCTGTGAACAGGGAAAAGTCTGTCTGTGAAAACAAGAAGGGATTGATAGCAGAGTGTGGGCTCCGCACAGCCCTGCGTTTAATCAAAAGCTAATCAACCAGCGACGAGGGAAAATCAAGGATCAGCTTTAATATTTGATAACGTATCGACTGCAACACTAGCACGAGAATAACGACTGAAGCAATTTCTTGGATTTGTAATTAAATGAAATTACATCTCAGGTAGGCACGCGAAAGTTACGTGCAACATCAGTGGAGGGAGTGAACTACAGACGAGAAACACGCGCCGCTCGCTGGAATTGTACCAATGAGACAGCTTTGCTTTGTGTTGAACTCTTTGAGCGGAGACGCTTGTTTTGGCGTTGGTGGAAAACAAGAGCAGTAACGGCCGGCTCTTTTGTCAGACACTGCACCCAGTGGAGCCTCCGAAAGGCAACCGGGTGCAGGTCCGCTGCACCTTGATGGCTGTTCCGATGTTATCTGCAGCAAATCAACTTCGCACTTCGCAAACTGAACAGCGCAAGTCTCAGGTGAGTCCTCGACAGAAGAGTTTCAATGCAGCCATTTAAAATTTTTGATTGCAGCGTTGACAGAACCGACGATAGACTACGGCTTCCAGAGGCTCATGAAGCTGGTTCCGCGCCATCCAGGAGACCCCGAGCGGCTGCCCAAGGTAGGTGGAGCTCCCAGTGACAAGTTCCATTGACGTGCGGCTCAAACCTGCAGCTACACCGGAGTCATTTAGCAAGAGTAAAAATAAATATTTGATGAACGTGATTACAATATTTCATGGCCCGGACGGACACAGTTCTGATTAGCCGACTGTTGTTGAAAAAGTTAATCAACGAGAGTGAAAATTACACATGCAACATGTGGAGGAACAAAAGTCAAGCATCACAAAACTCACAAGGGCATGTGTAACCGAGCCGCAGCGCACTTGAAAGGTGTTTGCTTTTGAAGCCTATTTTGCCTTTTCCTTGTCATTTTGGGGGAAATTTTTCCAACTTGGAACTGAATCTTGAAGTCCGCAGCGACTGGGAAAACGCCCGACCTCGAGTCTCACTCAACACACAATTCATCATCTTCATTGACCTGGCATATTTATGAAAAACGGCAAAGCGTACGCTACATAAACTGTTCACGTTCCGGACTCAGCTGCAAAAACACCCAGTTTGGAAAATAAATGTGGTCATAATGACAGCACTCAATATCACAGGGCCAAAACGAAGCTGGCATCTTGCGCCATAACCCTTCAGCTATTCAATGAATGTACAAGCTCGCAATGACGTGCGCCGAATCACAAGCGCCGTTCTTTGAAGCGGACTCGATGCAGCATTTTGATCTTCGCTCATTTCTGCGGTCTCGCAATCATCAGCGCACTGATGACCCGCGTTTGTCTTTTTGGGGCCAAACAGGCGGATGTTACTCTTCGCAAATCTGGTCGGCTAAGCCTGTGTCCGACTTAGGTCTGAATTCCTGCACAATGTACTCAAAGAAAGCGTGAGGATCGCTTGTCAGGCTCTTGGAGACTCTGGCTCCTCGCAAGGGCCCGAGCCGTCCGCCTCACCCGAGTCACCTGTTGAGCGAAGCTGACTTGACGAGTCGTTGTTTGTCCGGCAGGAGATCATCCTGAAGCGCGCGGCGGACCTGGCCGAGGCGCTCTACAGCATGCCGCGCAACCCGAACCAGCTGTCGCTGCCGGCGCCGCGCTCGCCAGCCATGAACAACGCGTCGGGCTTCAACTCCTACACCGGCCAGCTGGCCGTCAGCGTGCAGGACACCGCCAACGGCCAGTGGGAAGAAGGTTGGTCTCACCGCTACCCCACCTTCACCTTCTGATCGCCGACGCTGGTCGCGGGCGCCCGGCGCTCCTGCTGCCTTCCCAGCCATCATAGTTGCTTCACTGACTTGCTATACTGACTGAAACGTAGCTGTGAGCCTAGTCTAGTGTGGAGAAAGTCATCGTGGGAGAGGAAGAAGTTGGATTCTTTTCCGGGTCAGCGAGACGTTTGCTCGCACGCGAGGCCGTCTGCAGCGCTTCGGTTGGGAGCGAATCCGACGCGCCGCCGCCACGCTGATACAGAGGCCAAATGCGTTGTTGAACATGCACAAACGACCAGGAAGAAAACAAAGTTGAGCGCCACTGACGATCCATGGTCGCGGTGTGCAGTTCTGTTCAGTGTCGAGCTGTGACGATAACAGTGGACACGACTTCGTGGTACTTAAAAAGAACAGATAGTATTAGACCAGCGACTTCAGCGGACACAATTTTTGTTGCCTCTGGAGACTGAATGAACGTGGTTCAGAGGTGGTCGGTCAATGTCTCAAAGTGCCATACGTCTTTCCTCTCAGACTTGAGAAGGAGCACAAACAGACGCACTTGGATTGATGAAATGATTGCTTACTTGTCTGTGTCATGCAGGGTATACACAAGGACCTTTGTACTGAAGTCTTACAATCATGTTCAATGCTGAAGAATTACTTTATTTCCAACCACACTCTGAGCAGGATGAACCTGGAGACAGTCCCAGGGTGGATGAGTCAGTTGTGAAGCAATAACAGATTACGACAAACGGTCCAGTTGTGATTAGATCAACGGCAATATCAGCAACATTGGAAATTGTCTTCACAAGCAGCGCCCAAACGGTTTTGGTGTGAATGCTGCCTAAAAGTTCGTCATTTCGAACGAGCACGGAGAGAACTTCTTTGTCCTCAGTTGCAAAAAAAAGTGGCAAGTTCAAAACATTCCGGTCAAGTTTTATCTTTGCTGCGTTCTTTCGTTGCTATTGGTGAAAGAAAATAACGTCCACAGAGCTTTCCTTGCTGCTATCGGGTGGACACGAACACTCACGCGGAGCTGAATCCACGTCACTTTCGTCAAGTCGTGTCTGATATTTTCAAAATTAACTCAAGTTTATCTCTCCCGTAGGGTTCCCCCGCGGGCAGAGCTCGAGCGTGTCACCCCGGGCAGGCTACGGATCCAACGGGTCCACTCCTCACAGTAGCAATGGTAGTTCCTATAGCAGCGCCAGCTTGAACGGTTACCATGGTAGCACAGGGTCACTTGGCAACATGGGTATGCTTGCTTTTCCTTTTACCTGCAAAAGATACTAACAAATACACATGAAAGCCTAGTGCAGTCCCTGCCATGCAGCAGTTCCAACCTGTTCACTGTTTCGTTGTTCTTCTGTTTTGAAAACTGCGTTTCCTGAGTTGATCTTGGTTTCCTGCATGCTTCCACTTCCCTTTCTTGCTCAAATGTTTGAAGCCAGCAATTATCAGACCATCTGCAGTTGAGTTCTGTTCAAAAAATAGTTGGAATCAAACTTTGTTCGGTCCGATTCAATTTGTGTTGTTCTTGTTTCTCATTTGGATGGTTTTTGTTTCCTCTGCGCAGTGCCGTCCCAGTCTCCCTCCCTGCCCCAGGTCCAGGCGAGCCACCACAGCTCGGCCTACTCGGGAGCCGCCGGCCTCTTCTCCTTCTCGCACCACGCTGCGACGGCCAAACAGAAAAGCGCCTTCGCGCCCGTCGTTCGGACGGGCTTCAGCCCGCCCCCTCCTGGAGGCATGACGTCCTTCACAGGGGGCTGGGCGCACCCAATTCTCAACCATTACTGACTGATTGTCTCAGACACTGAATTGACGAAAGTTGAGAAAACAGACATATCAGCGCTGAGCTGAGTGCGGCCAAAAGAAACGACACCAGTCCCTGCATGCGAAAGTTCGTGTCGAGCACTAAAGGTGGAGCACTGTGTTGCGTTATGTTTTCTCCTGAGTTTGTTTGACTGTCCTGCTGGCAACTGCAAACCGAAAAGGGCTTGACCACGAAGCAAGTAAAGAACAAGCCTCACAAAGTTCAGCTTTTCGCAGAATGAAAAACAGATCGAGTGTTGTCAATTGACACACGGTAATGCACACCGGTTCAATATTACAGGAATGGGAAGCTATGTTGGGAGTGCTTTTACACCTATGACCTCCCTAGGAATTCATTGATAGCCAAAAATACCAAAGTTCTCCGACTCACACTGTCACAGACTCATCTGGAGAGGATTTACATAGACTCAGTGGAAGCGCGTGCTTGAATTTCGAGGCAGCAAAGATAAAGTTTGCGGTGAATGGGACAATCGTCACACGGGAACCTTTCCTGGATCTCAACTGGAGAGTTGTTCACGAGAACCGAGTCCGTGTTTCAGCAATTTGACGAAGCAACAGTTCTCAAACACCTTTCGTCTGTGAAAATTTGAAGTCCATGTTTGCTCTGGTTATAAATTATTTGTAACCAAAAGTAGAAATGGCAAAATTCACCAAGGTTTGCGTTCAGTTCTTTTCCAATTCTACACAACGAAGCAGTGTCAATCGAAACGTTCCGTGTCATTTTTGAAGAATGGGACAACCTCAAGCAATGGGTTTCTCTCCTCACTGACTGTCTGGGGTGTTTGGTGCGAACAACATCTTGTAAATAAAAACAGATTCTTTACAATTTCGCCTTGTAAACGTGTCACTTTGGGCGTCTGGTGTTGTACTTTTAATTAGCAAAAAGACTTCAATTTGCTATTTGTATCATAGACTTGTGAATGTCAGGGACCCGAATCTCCGTGTCCGGTCTCCTCGTGAGTTTCAGCAGGACAAAAGACTTGTCTCTGATTTGAATCGTGGTCAGTTGTTATTTTGTATTTTCGTTGAAGACTTTTGAGCCTACATATTCTTTGTTGAGGTGCCAAAACAAGTTCTTTCTGAGAACAGTGTGTGCTGAATGGGTGATGTACATTTTCAGTTTCATGGTATTGATTCTGACAAGGACTTGCCACTTGTCTGTCTACCTTGTCGCTGTGGATGCCTGTAAACTTATGATTTGATATGTCTCTGTTGTATTTGCATGTGCAGTGCGTACAGGGATGTGTGTACCTTTTCTACTGCTATGCTAGTCAGTTCCACGGAGAATCAAGGTCACAACGAAGATGTAAGATAGTCGCCGAACTGAACTGGGTACCAAGAAAACTTGATTTCGAAAAACTCTTTGCAGTCACTCAATCTCAGTTGGAACTAAAGTTGTCGGCTGCAAACGCTATCATCTATTCTGTAAAACTTCACCGGATTCACCAAAGGCAAAGGGACATTCTCCACGTTCACAACATGTCTGCTCAAGTTTCATTTGAAGATACTCGCAAGCAAGAGACTATCACAGGGCGAGGCGACGCTCGCCTGGACCATGTACAGTGTAATGTAACTAGTATTTTTACACATTCTTTGTATTGGAAACGTTCAATTTTTATCAAATGTCACAATAGTTATATTCACATGTAAACTGTGCGTGAACGAAAGAAACTGGACGTCGGTATGAGTCGAGGGGTGCGTACATTTTTTGCGAGCGAGTGCACGGGAAGAACAACGCAACAGAATGAGTGACGTTCAATTGTCAAATGAGTGTTTTCATTTCTTGACATGAGGAAATAAACATGATTTTTCAAACACAGAAGGTCTGAGATGAATCTTGTGAGCTCCCGTCAGACCCACCCCGAAATGGTAGCAAACAGCTACAAGGATATTCTCGCACAGCAGGTGGTCGGGGCCGGTCCGCTGCGACACGTATCGATCACGCTGCGATGACAGGGCCTTGCGAGAAAGGGTCCTGAACGTGACTCGAAGGGCATCGTGGAACTTGGGGCCTGAACACACAGGTCTGCAACCTTGATGGCTGTTTTCTTTCTCCTTTTTCACAACGTGTTCTTGTCTTTCCCTTCGCCGGAGCCGAGAACTGTCCAACTTAACCCACACAGACCCACACGTCAGGCAGAGGTCGAAGCCACTGTGAAGGTCAAAGCTCAGACGAGAGACAAAGACGCTTGCGTTGAGATTCCTTCTGGCTTAGATGAACTTCCGGTGTGTCAGTTGTCTTTTTCCTGTGTTTTCTGAATCTCCGTGTCACTGGGATAGAGCCACGAAACATTTAGGCTGCCTGCCGTAACCGTAAAAAGGGATGTTTGTGGGTCAACGCTCCAGAATTAAGAATTCTTGATGCGCAGTCAATTGGTCAGTTGTTGACAGGATTTTGCGCTCAGAAATCCGTTGACCTGCCGAAGCCACAGCAGATCTGTGTGTCTGTGCCCAAATTCGTTCTTTGTGCCACACGTGCACGCATGCCTGAAACGTTCTCTCACCAAGAAAGCAGGTGGCACGATCAGAAAACGCACTCGTGTGGTGGAAGTGAGTTCTACACCAAAACAGTGTGTCCCATGGCTTCACACCCTCTCACACCTGCTCACTTGTGCCTGTGCACGGGTGAGTGAAACCGTGACACACACTTGTGCAGAAACCTGGATTACCCGTAAAATCCCGCGTACAAAACCCCTTCGTGTATAAGACCCCCCCCCCCTTTTCAGTCACAAAATCAATACAAAGCCATTTTTGACATTTTCTGGAAAATTGTTCATAAAAGCAAATTTTAGTTGCTTTTTTTTATCAAAACCTAAGAAATTACTCTTGAAAATTATATTTTCCAAATATTTTTCCTATCCAAAGGTAAAAATAGTATTAATTTTTCTTCTGAAAGTTATGCATTAAATATCTTTTGGCAAACTTTTTTTTTATTTCCCTGTTTAAACTCAGTTTTAATACTCCTTTGACTCATCCTACTTGCTTTTGGTGTTTCAGTGACTTAGTTCTACTCTTGACTCTCAACTTTGATACCAAAAGTTAAATCCTCACATATAAGACCACCCCCCATTTTTGGCATAAATTTTTGAGCATCAAAAGGGGTTCTTACACGCGGGATTTTACGGTAAATTTTCTGGTGTCAAATGAGTCACGATTGAACAAACCAGAACCGTGGCCACTGAGATTGAAAATCGACAGAACCAACACAAGAAACCTGAACAGGAATCTGGTACAACGTGTTTCAGGATATCTCACCTGCATTTTGTCAGGGTCCTCTCCTGAAGTTTCATCAATCTCGTTTGGGTTTTTACCCGGTGGGCTGGACCGATCCCGACAGAATGATGCGACCGCTTGTTTCTCTGACATCACCGCGAGTTGCGGACCAACTCAGAAATATAATTGCAAATCGTGGTGCTTGATGAATGCATTTCACTGCGCTGCAGCATTTTGATAGACACCTCTCAGAAAACCTAATTTAGACAAGGCTTGGCCGCGCTGCAGTGCATTGACTGAGGCTGGATCTCTGAGGACTTCCAGAGGGATGACTTTCAATTTGAAATTCATTATTATCTCATTTGAGGCATTTAGAGCTTAGACCGCAGCATTTGGTTGCAGGCATTAGACGGTCCGACACCCGTGACAAGAGGATCTTATATGCAATAATGAGTTTTGTAATAGCTCCATTGTACGACTGATTCACCTTATAAATCATTTTTGTGGCCGGCGACAATGCGTTTATTGACCAATTTAATGTTTTTGATGGCCAGCTAAAAGAACTGTGTTGCGAATTTTATGAAAGTTGTTTGGATATTCGCATTCGTGTCTTCTGATATTTATGGGACGCGGTTCCGATGGAGAAGGAGCGTGTGAAGTAGTTCGCAGATCTCACGAGGGATGGAGCTGTTCGTGGTGCGGCCTGCACTTCCCCAGGTCTGCAACAGACTTTTCTGGCTGTGGTGCCATTTGCTTTCAGGAATATGTTTCAGGGAAATTCAGGCAAAAGCATCACCCAAACTTGGAAACTTGGAAACTAAATTCTTCTGGCTCTGACCGTTCGTGCGTCAGACTCTCTGCCCACAAAAAGCTCCACTTGACACTGACACCACAAACGGATTTTCATGCAGCTGCTGAAGCGGCGCTGACTGTTCACTTCAAACAACGTTTCGAAAACACCTTGTTGACTCCAGGAGCTTCTTCCTATGTTTACCGGTGAATTTTGTGTGTACAGAAAAGCTGTAAATCCAATTTCAAAGTGTTTTGATGAACTCACTGCAACTGCACTGTTGTGTGCGTCTGCACTCGGTTGACTGAGAAATAAGTTTTAAGCGCGCGGTCCCCGATAGGACACGCGCTTATTGTAATCATCATCAGTCTGTATGTATGTGTGTGTGCACGTATGTGTACATGTTGAGTTACCAGGGGGTAACTCAACATGGTGAAAATTAGCCAGGATCATTTTTTGGCCATTTCAAGCATTTTTCATTTTTTGGCCATGTTGAGTCACCCCCCCTGGGTAACTCAACATGGAATTTTTTTAATTTGTCTAAAATTGGCTGAAAATGATTCTAGCAAATTTTTAGCATGTTGAGTACCCCCCCCTCTGTTTGACTCAATTTGGGCTGGCTCAACTCCAGCAAATTTTCAAAAGAAATGGCCAAACAATCTTTCGGGTGAATGTTTTTTTCTGAACTGGCGTAAGACCGCACGCTTTTTAGGCGATAGCCTTCTTGTTGCAACCCTGCATCAGGCACCAAGTCAGTTCACACAATCTCTGACAATACAAGGTCAATCTGGCACAACTGGAGAACAACCAAAACTGGCGAATGTTGTTGAAAGAAACTGTGGACACAGGACAGCACGGACTGGCTGGCGAAAATCCGCCACGTACCAAGGCACGCAAAACCACATGTCCGTCATCCGTGTTCCTGGCTTATTGCACACGGTCGGTTGAGACTAAGATGCGATGTCTCAAGCAACAGAACGGACCCACCCAAGCACCTCCGGTCTTGGCCACCACCGTTCATTGCACTGTGGCGTCTCGACTGTTACGTGTGAAACCGCATGCTTTCTGCTGCAATTGAACCTTCCCACCAACCCTGCTTGAAGCTATGGTACAGCTTCACCTATAAGTGTACCCGAAAGTAGTTTGCATGATGAAGCTGGCCCGTGAGTAGCTTCGGATTGTTGTTGGTTGATCATTGTACGAATCAGATATATAGGAGCTGGTAATAAACATGATCCAGTGAGTATTTGACAATTCTATACGATGAGTTTGTTTGACCAAGCCAGTGTGGGGGCTTGATTGCATCATGCAGAGGTTTTGGAGTTGTTTGTGGTGACTGCACGGTACCCACGGGTATGCCCGAGGGTACAGGGTGGAACACCCCACACAACACGACCGAGAAAGACTCGCCTCTGGTCGGCCTTGACCTGGTGTGAACATGTTGTGCTCATTATTCCGGGCTTTTGTTTGCACGAACAAGTGTTGGTGCAAACATGTCGCCAAAGGTAGAATCTCGACAAAAATCCACTCTCTAAATTTCTTGTGCTGTCTGGAGCACAAAGTGATCGCTTGTTTTTCCAACCTGGTGCTTTGGACCAAAGACCGAAACGCGGTCATCGCAAAAAGTTCGAAATGAAATGCCTTCTGTCTCCAAATAAATATGCCAATGCTACGAAAACTAATTTTTCATGACAATTATGGAATATAAATTATCTTCAGAAAGTAAGTTAATCAAATCTTGTCATTAATTCCTATCTGCGCGACGGTAACGTGGAGAACAGAGGAGGCTTCATTGATATTGATGTGATTTTTGCGATACTGATGAGGCAATTTGTACATTTATAATTCAATCAGACAATTGTTAGTTGCAGGCAGACAGTGGCTAATTTAACTTGCCTGGGCAGCGCTGGTATCTATGTCTTATCTCTCCACTTTGTCATCTGCAACAATTATTGCAAAGTTAGGCGCGGAAGTAACAAGATAAAACAAAAAGCAGGCGTTGCTTTTGCTGTCTTCAAAATGGAAAAGTTTGAGCTAACTTTGCAAGGCTGTCCCTGGACACATTAGTTTTCTCCGCCCCAGACACGAGTTTCTCAGAGGACGCGCAAATGTTTTCAGTCGCCAAAGTTGTCGTAAAGAACTCTTCCCTTTCATCACATCACACTGAAGCAACAAGCGCGTGTTGTCCCAAAATCTCCAAGACACATGAAAACAAGTTGATCCGAACCGTACCGCGCTCACTTCCTGTTCCCTGATTGCAGCGGTTCAACTGTCCTGGACCGGCAGGTTCTTTTTGCACTTCATGTTTTGCTGTCAGTGTCCTTGACATCCACAAATTGGAAAATAACAATTGATTGGTGTTCCAACTGTTCTCAGACAGTTGCTCATTAAAGTTTGCCAGCGCAGAGCAACTTTCATTCCTCGTTTGTCGGTCGGATCAGATAACAGTGCGCTCCGCACGGAGCCTCAGGAAATGCACAATGGAGGAGCGATGGCAATTAAATTGCTCTGGACTCAGGTGGATTTCTACCATTGTTGTTAGATTCCATGCAGATATTTCTTTTCTCAGATAAAGCACTTGCTCGCTGCAGCTGTGATCGGGGACCGTTCACCAAGCGCCGCACCATTATGCACTGAGAACTGCAGGAAAAATTCAACCTGCAATTTGAACAGAAAGTGTTTTTGATTCAGGTTGTGCGCAAAAGCACAAAAACAAAGCGAGCGCGTTCAAGTTCAAGGTGCACAAATGTCCGGTCAAAGTGTGCCCATAAATTGCTTCTTGACTTGGAGACAGATTCCAGGTGTGCGGTGCAGTCTCGTGCGGAAAGGACCATCTCCACACACCTGTCCTTGATCCCAGCAAAACCATTTTTGACGCGCAGATCCTTGACCTAAATAATGGGTAGACTTCGTGGATTTTCCACAATGTTGGGGACAAAGAGTCACTGTCGTTTGTGACCACGCCGCTCGCAGTCCTCAAGGTGTTTTGTACCACAACCTGAGTTGCCAGACAGTAACCTGAATCCAAGACAACAAAGCCTCCGAAAGTATCTTTGTTCTTCAAACCAACGTGTGCAGTTTCGCCACTGCAACAAGACGAAACTCATTGTGGAGATGTTCCCCGACAACTGTCCTTGGAAGGCTGCGTGTTTGTTAGGTGTCAGGCAATCAGAACGCAAACATCCACATCAGATCCTGTGTCACGAACAGCTGTGTCTTCGGGGGATATCTGGTGAGGTGTCCAGGGAACAGCTTTGTTCTGTTCCCTTCGACTGCAACAACTGTTTTCCGCACACAGAGTTATCGTCAGTGCAAAGGAAGAGAATGAACGACACGTGCAAAGAAGTGACAGCAGATCGTCACAAAAAATAGCTCCATGGAGCTCACGGTGATTTGAGGAAATTCTGATTTCACTCACTCTGATTTTGCTCCCTCTGATTTCGCTCACTCTGATTTTGCTCCCTCTGATTTCGCTCACTCTGATTTCGCTCACTCTGATTTCACTCACTTTGTTTTGTCAAAAATTCTTACTTTTTCACTCAACATTCACAATTTGG
>JAAUXT010028720.1_pt1 | contig 70723 bp, 92 predicted proteins | sample 7278171 | NCBI WGS metagenome assembly JAAUXT01 (sample SAMN14350112, study PRJNA611818) | marine sediment metagenome | isolation source: surface marine sediment (1.8m) | place: French Polynesia: Moorea | collected 2018-08
ATTGGTTTTTTGCTCGTAAAAATACATAAACGCAAAAATTTGTTCTTTTGACACTTCGTGCATCAACTACAGCCCAAAAGTGAATGAAAAAACCAAACATGACCAAAATCGAACAAATAGAACACTTTCAAACTTACGTTCACAGATTTAGCCTTTTGATGCCTATAGGTGATTCTCACCACCATACATTATACATAATGTATGCTTCAAGGTTCAAATCACCTAAAAAGGTACACAAAACCCATAAAAAAGACCAAAAAAATACCTGGAAAAAACTTGAGAAAACCTGGAAAAATCATGGAAAAATCATGGAATTTTGTTGGTCAGCCGCAGTGGGAACCCTGGCTCCACTTACTCTGTTTTCAACTGAATGAAATGTTCTTTTCACCAAAGAGACAGGGACGAGCTGGTGGACAAGATGACGGGTATGAAGGCGCGGGTCTCTGAGCTGCAGCACCGCGAGCAGGATGCGTACGAGCAGGTGAAGCGGAGTGTCCAGATGGTCGAGCAGGCGCAGCTCGAGCAGACACAGGTGACTCCAGTGTGCTGGCAAAAACAAGCACGAAACTACAATTTTGTCCCGAAAGATACCAATGCGCAAGCAAATCTGAAGTTTCACGGGTGTGGAGTTTTCCCGAAGTGCAAGTGAAAACAAGGACTGAATGAGCCGCTTTCCCGCACGAATTCTGACGCTCGCAAATGGGTGGGTGTCAGACACACGAGATTTCAGCATCGCAGTTGTTTCTCGCGCCCAGGCTTTGGTGCAGCGCGAGCAGCTGAAGGAAGAGCTGGATGGGATGCGGCGCCGCATGGAGCAGCACGCAGAGGACATGTCCGTCAAGATGGCACAGGAGCGAGACCTCGTGCGCAAGGAGAACAAACTCGAGAGGGACGAGCTCAGCAACAAGGTGCAGCTGGGTGAAGGTGTAGAAAAACACACAAAAATTCATTCTTGTGCTGGAAAACAAAATGAAAACCAAGTTTTTTTTTTGGGGGGGGGGGGGCACGTGGAATGATACCCAAGCAACAAATACGGATCATCACATTGTTTCAGCTGAAGGAGCTGCAGGAGCAGCTGGTGGAGACGCAACTGCAGCTCGACCGAGTCACCCGCGACAAAGTGGCGCTGCTGACGGACGTGGAGAACATGAAGGGACATCTCTCCTCCTACACGGCCGACTACGGACAGGTTTATCCTCATGAACATATGACGCAAACACTGCAGCAGTTTTGTCCGTTGATCTTGACTGTACTTCCAACTGCGCTCGTACAACGCCGACTGTTGTTCACAGTTGTGAAACACGAGAAAACACAAGGTCGAACACACGATGCTGGTGAAAACATGTTTCTTGGTTCCTGTTTCAGGCAACAGACAGTTACAAACTGAGTATGAGTCAAGCTGGTCTTGAGAGAGACAAAGCCATCAGAGAATTAACGCGGCTGAAAAGAGAATTGGATCAAGAAGAGACGGACCGAGAACATGTGAGTTGCTGTTTGTCACTCCATCTGAATGTGAAGCACACAACTCACTGTTTTAGTTGCCTATCTTTCTGTCAAGAGGTGACTTTCTTTGCTTCATCCGTGGTGCTATCAACTTTTCAGACTATTTGCGCTGCTGTGTCAAAGTTGGCATTTTGTTTCGCTAGGAGAGGCACCGGTTGAAGGTGGAGGTGGAGGACTTGAGGCGGCGACTCTTCAAGGCGGAGAAGGACTTGGTGGAGGCGAAGGAGGAATGCATCCACCTCACCACCAATAGCCAGGCTCTGGAGCGCGAGGTGCGCCTCACTTAGTTGAGACGAATCCTTCAGCGTGAAACACCTCGAAGGATTTGACTATTTCATTGAAGTGGGAGAAAATTAGTCCGCAAGGAATACTGGCAGAAAAACAACATTCTTTGCTCTGTCCAGGCACATTTGGCGAAGCTTGCGAAGGAGAGCATAGAGAAGAACCGGAGTGACGACGTGAAGTCTGTGATGGCTCGGGCCGAGGCCAGGGAGCAGGAGCTCAACACCATCATCGACAACATGGAACACAAACACAGTACGCGACTACTGTGATCTCGGCTTGGTATTCGAAGAAAGACTCCACTGTGAGTTCGGTGTTGTACGGTGTGTATTTCTCTTGTCAACAGCGCACGCCATAGGAGAGTTTGAGGACCTGCTGGGGAACCAGGCGAATCTGGTGCAGAAGCTGAGAGACGAATGCCGCCACTTGGCATCGCAGTTGGAGGAAGTTCACACCAAATACAGGTTGGTTCAGCGCGCGTGTGTGTATACGTGTATGTAGAAGTACGTAATACACACGCACGTGGAGTTTGTTTCTACGTCATGTGCATCCCGCCAGGAAGATTTGTGGGGACAACTGTGTTGTTCAAGAACCAAGGCTCTTTGTGTTGTTCTGCAGAAACGAGAAGAAACAGCTGAAGAACTCGGTGGAGCAGCTGAAGGCGCGGCTGAGTCGAGCGCAGCAGCGCAGCGGTGAGCTGGACGACGGGAACCGCGCGCATGCGCTGCTGCACGACAAGATGCGGCGGCGCCTGCGCCAAATGGACGAGCACGCGCAACACCAGGCGCAGCAGGTCAGTTGCCGATGTGTGCGCAGGGCTCTGCGGTTATTTTCGACTCGATCGCACGTTCTCGATTGATTGCACGTGCTGCTGTCAGAAAACAAAAAAAAAACAAACAAATAAAACTAAACTTTGACACTGGAACAGGAAAACTGCACCTGCAATACGAGATCGACGCTATACTGCAGACTGCCTGCGTGTGAACTTGTGTTCTTTTGTTCATGCATTTCTAAGACCCTGGAATCTGCATTTGAGGACAATATGCAACTGGTAACCCAACAAATTAGATCACCTTGTTTTCGCAGTTAGCACGAGTTGCATGCCATTGTGGTCTGCATGTGACTCTTGACTGAAACGTTTTGTGGTGATCAGTTGTTTGTGTATGTTTTGCGAGTATGTGCCACACGACTCACAAAGGACCTACTTTTCAGATCTTAGAGCTGCTCGCCAAAGAGAGCAGTCTGATGCGCGACCGCCAAGTTCTGTCCCGAGAAGTGGAGTTCCTTCGCCAGCAGATGGTTCCAACCAATGACACCGACATCGACAAACAGAACCTTCTCTACTCTTCAAGACACGTTGCCGTTCAAGAAATCATTGACAGTGTCAAACAAGCGGAAGAACTCAGCACGCATGACTTGCTCAATGACGACAAAGCCGAACTGGACACACCAGCTGCTCCCTTGGAAGACGAGAGTCCGGATATTGTGCTTTCCTGAAATTATTGTGGGAGTGAATGATTTACAATCTCTTCGTCGTGTCATTTCATTTCCGTCCAATTCTCGAGTCATCAAGAAAGCTGGTGAAGAAAGATCAGTGAGGACATCGTGTCGTTGAAAAAGGAAAACTGCACGTTGTTGCTTTTTCAAACGAAAGACAAGGCACTGATTGTGCCCACAAAATGGAAGAGTGCGTTTGAGTGTGAACTTCAATGGACTGCTGTTTTTCGTGCAGTCGGAAAAACGATAAAACAATCAGGAGGCAGATGCAAATGTGGGTTTGTGCACGATTGTTGTTCAACCAACCGATATTCAAGCACCTGTGCGCTGAACACCTGCTGGAACGAACGATGTAAATACATCCTTGACGATTCGCTGAGGGAATTTTCTTGTTTTGTGCTCGGAAGTCGGGTTGCCTGCGTGGGTGCCTTTTCCGATGTGCTGCGTCCAAGAAGTCCAGGGTTGGGACAGCGCAAGAACACACACACACACACACACACACACACACACACACAAGAACGAGAACGAAAACCCGGCGACATCGACATCTCGAAAGGAGACGAAGCCATGTTGCCAACTTGGGAGATGATAACGTACCCACCCTTGTATGAGACGTCCTCTTTACCCCAAGAAAAGAATCAAAACCAGGGGATGGGGGGGTCTTGGTAGATCTCTTGGTTGTGGTTGTAACCTGCCCCAACACTTGGTGTGATGAATCTGGACCACCAGTTGGTGTAGCAGATGAAACCTTGAAATCAAGGCAAAAATTGGGGTGCGTCTCACACTGCGGTGCGACATACGAGTACTACGCGTGGTTGGAGTGTTGAGCATTTTTCAAGAGCAAAGTGGGGGATCTCTCTTGGGCAGAGGAGAGGGCAAACTTCAGCCTTTAAAATTTTCCACAAGAAACGTTCGAAAAAAAGTGCATGCGGTGCCGAATTGGGGGGGGGGGGAGCATTTTCAACTGACCTTTCTCTGTCGAAAGTCGCGGGAAGTTTTTGAAGTCTACGGGTGATGAGGTTCAAACGTTGAAATCTCCGGATGTCGCAGAGACTCGTCCCGCGAAATCCAAAACAAGTCTTCGTGAGGAATTGTTCGAATATTATTTGCATTAGAACGTCAAATAGTTTGCTTCTTTCCTCGAAATTGATCTGCAGTGATTTTTAGCAACACTGTAAAACCACTGAGCACTGTTGTCAAAAAGGTTGTTTGCAAGACAACGGAGCAGCCAAGAATAACTCGGCGACCTCGGTTGTGGTTATATCACGGCCCATTGCTCCGTGCATGTTCAAGATGGAAGTGAGAACTCCAATGAGAGGGACTCCAACAAGAGGGAGAGCGGTGAGTTGCTGTTATCGTAAATATTGTGTGATAGCCAATAGTGTCGGTACAAACACGCTTCTTGAGACGAGAAAGTCCAAAGGCACGCAGTTTGCAGCAACATGCATGACATTGACCTCCGTGCACGTATTGTTTCTCGTATTCACGAATGCAGCTCGTACACATTGCAGATGTCTCCATTTGGGACACCAGAGGAGTGTCAGCAAACGAATGGATCATCTGGTGCATCGCCTGGGTGTATCTGCGACCGTCCGAAAGCGTTAGTTTGGTGCACCAAGTGTGAGGTCTGGACAAAGGACAGCAGGGTCAGGAAGAAGTGTCCAGTGCACCCAACGGTACAGTGCCATCCACAAACTTCCCCCTTTCTCTGTGCGGCAACAGTTCCTCAAAAATATTTCAAACCAGTGTTGTTTGTCTCAGCTAGACAAGTGCAGTTTCATTCCAACCGTCCGATTCTTGAATGAAACTCTCGATTTACAGATTGTGCATTTGATGGACTTGACGCAGTGCCCACGCTGTACCTCCACAAACATGATGGAGTTCATGGAATACAAGAATGTGCAACGCGAACCACGCAAGGAGAGTCCAGCGATTCGTTGGAAATAACACGACGTCAAGAAGTGGTGACACTACGAGGATGTTTCAACTTCTGGCAATTTTTTGCATGTTGTATCAGGTTTATTCCGCACTGGTTTGACATCGAGTTAACCTGTTTCTTGGGGTACACTTGTGCCAAATTGCGCATTGAATGTCAATAATAACAATAACATTGAGAACTCTGTGAAAACTTGTTTCTGCACATTTTAACCATTTCCAAGTCCCTCGAAATATGCCCCATCCTTGGTGAGACATCTTCCCCAGTGCATGGGCCAACTCCTCAAAACAGCTTCCGAGTATTCAAAGGCAGGAATGAGTGAAATCTCATGGTGGATGGCGTCTTCCAGATTGTCCAAATTGTCAAAAACTTGTCCCTTCAGGCCTCTCTTCAAACGTGGGAAGAACCAAAAATTGTTCGGTGCTAGGTCGGGTGAGTGGGGTGGGTGGGGCAAAGTTCTCATCCCACTGAAGAGCAGATGCAACTTGGTTCTCCGGGCAGTATGTGCACTGGCATTATCCATATGTAGGATCCAGGGCTGTCCTTGTCTTGCTCTTGGCCGCCTGTTCCTGAGAGCCTGATGAAGATTGCCAAGGATCCGGACGAACACAGTAGAGTTAACAGTCTGGTTTCTGAGTAGTTCATAGTGTATCATCCCCTTGTGGTCGAAAAATGTCACAATGAGCACTTTGCCTCCTCCCCTGGGGTGCCTTGGCTTTGTTGGTCTTGGAGCTCCTGGAGGCAACCATTGACTGCTCTGTCTCCGGGATTCCGGATCATAGGAACAGACCCATGCCTCATCACTGGTGATGACTCTCTTCAGAATGGAATTCCGGCCTCTGGTGCAGTTCAGCAATGCCCTGCAGGCATCATATCTCAGCCTCAAATGCCGCGGGGTCAGTTGGTGAGGGACGAATCTGGCGCATTGCAGGCTGAGCATCAAATCCTTGTGAATTATGGCATGGACACTGCCCAAAGGCACACCTGTTTGAGCTTGGATCCTTGCCATTGTCACCCTTGGATCTGCATCAATTATTGCCTTCACCGTCTGCACCATTGCAGGACTGCGTGATGTTTTCCCTCTTGGCTGTCTCTGCAAGTCCACAAGACTGGTCCGTCCATTTTGGAAGGCATTGTACCAAAACCGGATTCTTGAAATGCTCAAACAGTCTGCAGGAAAAACGAACTGCAAGGCATCTCAGGTAGCATCGAATCCCAACCCGATCTTCACACAGAAATGTATGTTAATCCGCTGAACCAGTTGAGAAGAGATTTCAGAAACCCTCTTCATCCTGCAATGTCACCTTGCACAAAAAGGACGTGATTTGGGAAGTCTCCCTCAAGTTGGTTTTCAACAGAGTAGTGACCCCAGCAGGGGCAGTGAGCCGTGCAGGTCAGATCAATACCCAAATCGATCGAGGTGACTCAAAGCACTGCGGAACTGAACCTGATACAACATGCAAAAAATTGCCAGAAGTTGAAACATCCTCGTATTTGCGGAAACCGATTCAGTTCTGGACACTTCGACCTGTGACATGTGGACAGTGAAACGTTCGTTTTTTTTGCAAAAATATTTATTTTTCGTCACCATGTCTTTGGGGGCTTCACCACAGAAGACACGAACAGGCAGTGGAATAAGCTGTGTTTGTAAGCTCACCGGAGTTGTAAATTGCAGCTGTATTGGTGCGGATTTTCTACTCATTTTGTGAAGGAATCGACACTCATTCAAGTACGTAAAGCACCGAGAAAGCGCAAATCATCGTGGTGTTGGTGAACCAACAAAACTCAAGAATCCCTGGTCATTCGAGCGCGTTTTTGCTTTGATAATCGGCAAAGGCCAGATTCCCAAACGCAAAGCGAAAAATTGACAGTAGTTCAAGACAGAAAGCAACGCCCTTTCTACGCTTTGTAAAAGTAACCTTTGTCCAGCGACTCCATTTGTCGAATAGCTACATTTTCAAAAGCATTTGACATGATATCAGTGTGTTAGCATCGTGGATGCAGGAAAAAAGAATTCTTCGCATTTTCAACCAGTGCGCACTTCACCTTAAATGTTTTCTGCACGTTGCACAATAAAGGTTTGCTTGTCTGCAACGCACTGATTTTTCTGGCACAATTCTGTTTGTCACAAACAGCGGTGAACAATTGTTTGGTTGAATTTGACTGGCACTACAGAACAACGCATATATTACGACGAAAGGAAATGTACATCAAAATGTACAGGGTGCCGAACAGTTCATCGTTTGATCGGAAGCTGCTTGATGCTGCTGATCGCCTCAGACGCGTCCACGTACGCACTTTCCGGAAACAACTCTTCGTTCCTCTCCGCCAAATATCTGCAGCGACAAAAAAGTGTGTTTCCGCGAATCAATGGACAGCAGAAATGACTCAAGATTTTGACTGCAAACGATCGACTGGAAAACAAATTGTTTTTCGAACTGTACAAAGGAAAAGAACTCCGGAGTGCAGTGAACAAACAAGCTGCGACAATGTGGACGGTGCTGAACTGATAATTTTGGTGCAGGATTGAACACAGGATCGTGCTTCACACTTGCCAATATCGCTGTACCCTGAGTTGGCAAGAAACAAGAACAACCGGTACTTACTGCAGAAACATGTTGAGGTGCTTCACGAGCGCCTTCAGCCTCGAATCTGGGATTGGCATGCGGCTCAATAAACTCGGTATTTTCACTGAAACGCACAAGGGGGCAAGCGTCAAGGAAACCTGACAACTGCTCAGAACCGATAAATGCACAAATATACTTGAAGCAGCTGAAAACCCTTTCACGCTGCTGAAACGCACGAAATCGCACGAAAGCAAACTCACCGAACAAGCGAAGGAGGTGGTGAGACCCGTACACAACACTCGGAGCTGTTGGGCTTCCCGTGTAAACCTCATCAGGAATCAGTTTCCATGACAACACGGAGTTCAGGGCGCCTTCCTTTTCCGCTAACGTCTGATCGATGGTGGGCGTTGAACACTTTGATCTTAAAGGACGAAACAAATCTGGTTGAACCTGGTGAATTGCTTTCAAGTTTCATCCCAAAGAAGTCAATCTGAGAGCCACTGTACCCAGATTACCTGTTGGGAGTTTGGTTTCCTTTCGTGCTGGCTCCACTTGAAATTTGGTTTGGTATTGTTATCGGAGGCGGTGGAGTAACTCTGACAACGAAACAAAGCGAATCTTCACAACGGGAGCACGTAGAGGAGAATCCCAACAGATTGGACGTCATCAATACAACCAGACGACAAGGTGACGTTTGTGTACCTGTCAGAAAGAACCTGTCCCTTTTTCTGTGGTGAATGTGGTGTTTCGAGCGAACTCTGGGAGGCTCCGGAGTGATGGCGAGAAGACCGCAGCGACACCCTGCGGCCGCTCTCCTCGTGACTCGTGTTCGCGTGGTCCTTGTGTGAAGACTTATGTGGTCCTTCAGGAAAAGACAACGACAATTTTTGTTCAAACTTGAAAGCTTGCGTGTGATTGTGTGGAAGGACAAACAACACAGTGCAATACCAAAGAGACTGAAAACACTAGGCATCCAGTTTTCTTCACTGCAAAGCCATTTCAGGGAATTTACCTGAACTGTTTCTGCTTGTGTCAGCTGGGGATTCGTGGTCGCCGCTGCTCTTCTGGCTCGATCTGCTCTTGCGGATCTCCTCGGCGTACGCGTGTCGAGTGATGCGACGAGACGGGGTCTCATCATTGTGGTCAGAATCGGACTCACTTTCCTCTTCCTGACAAACGAGAAGCTCGAACACATGCTTCACAAGAACACGCACGGATGGACTCAACGGTGAACGACTTGTCCCTTTGTGATGGGATGACACATTGTGAAATTTCGAACCTCAGTTTCGTGTCTTCCTTTCAGTGAGAATTTGGACACCTTGGGCGACGGCTCTGCGTCGTGGGCGGGGGAGCTCGCCCCTCGTTTATGGCTGGAGCGTAACCGAGGCGATTGAACCAGCGCCACGTGCTCCGGCGTTTCCAATCTGGACACACAAAACAATGACTGCGTGAATGGTGTCGCTCAGTGACAGGAAGCGTCGTGGTTGTAATGGTTTCAAAATTTCCATTCAAAAGTTCAAATTGGTGTGCAACTGGGTCTAGGTTGATGGAATGGTTGAACTTACGATTCCCTTTTGACACTTCCAGTGGGATGAAATGTTGACATTATTTTCTTGTGTTGTGTCTTCTCTGCGTCGTACAGCAGGTTCGCTCCGAGCGAAAAGTCGAAAATCACCCTCAACCCGTCCACAACCTCTTTGCACATCTCGATACTGCAAAGCCACAGAGGATCAACGTTCGTGAGTTCAAAGACGAACATAGTTTTGGTTCGAGCTGACACGAGTTGAATATTTCTTCGTACAATTGTGCTCACTTTTTCTCAGGTGGAGGATACGCCTCTCTCGGTCGAAGCTTTTCCACAGTCGCGCAGAGAACATTGATTGCCATGTTTTTCACATGGCTTTCCAACACAGTGATGATGTTTGGCTCAGCGGGTAACTTCAACAACTGAAAAGCACGTGCTCATGGTCATGCATTGGACTGGAAAGCAAACAGTTCGTCAACCCGTTTCATGCAGTTTGTTTCACAGAAAAAAGAAAGAAACAAACGCTGAACAAGAGCAAAATCTATACTTTTTTCTTCCGGTTGATGAAGAAACAATCGTCTTCCAGTTTTTCTTGTAAAAGTTTTGGCATGTCCACATCAACTGTTTTTGGTTCGGTGACCTGAAACACACAATGAAAATTGAGTGCTGCGTTGCCTTGCTGTCTTCATCCTGCACAGGTGGGAAAGTGAGAGAAAATGACGTTTCACCTCAAGTCCATCAGAGTACGCCTGTTGCTCTTCTCCGTCAGCAACAACTTCATCATCCGTCTCAGTGTCAGTTTCTGTGTCATCCATTTGTCCATCCATTCCGCAGTAACGACTTCGACGCCTGTTCCCATTCTTGCAAACGAGAACGAAAATTTCAGGACTTCCATTCAGAAGAGCACAAGACCAGCATTCCCTCTCCTTAACGTCAACATGCTTGATTGTTTTATGCTGAGAACAACTCAGACAGACAAACGCGTGTCGTTGTTTCCAGTCATCAGCATTGCCGATATCTCATCTCACCTTGATTTTCGGCTTTTCTTTAAATTTGATTTCGTCGTCATCGTCATCACCATAAAAACCGTCCTCATCGCCAAGGAAATTGTCTGTCGAAAAAGCAAACACAAACTGGTAACTCAGCTGTTCGGCGAAGAAAACAAATCAACTCAGCAATGGCTCTTATATCTTGTGCTCCATCAATCTAATTTGCCATTGAAGCATCAAAAACTTGAACAAGAATCCTGAACTTTGAGACAGCACAGAGTCTCACCAAAATCGTTGTCGTCCGATTCTGACGTGTCTTCTTCCACCGGTGGAATTTCGTCGTCACTGCCATCCTGAGGGATTCTCCCTCCAAAATAATTCCTCAATATCTCGTCAATCCTTTTCCTTCGTTTTTTGTTGTTTTTCCTGTTTCAAAAGGAAATGTCACCCGTTCTTGAGCGAAGAGAAGCAAGTCGTCAGTTTGAAAGAGACTGTTCACACACAACACAGACACGGTGCACACACAAAGCGTTTGAACTGAAAGACGTACACATGACGCGCGATGTCCGACAATCTTTTCTGCATCTCTTTGGTGTCATCATTCCACTTCAGGACGAAGGTCTCGGGAACAATTCGGTCCCAACTGCAAAATGTGACAGAAAACATCAAGTGAAGCTGTCGGTTTCGTTTTGTCATCATCGTCACAATTTCTTCACAAGCCCAAGTGCTTTCAATGCCTCACCTGGTTTTCCACCCAAGGAAATGAATGCGGTACTCGGGTTTACGTTTTCCGTTTGGGTCCGTGGAGACTGAAGGCTCCAGGATCTGAAGAAATGTACAGGCGGTTTTTTTTTGGATAGCACAATGGGAAACTCATAATCGGACGGTCTGTCCCCACCATATGAAAACGTAGGGCACATGACTGGGACGTACACGGTCTTTGGTTGGCCACAGGACCTTTTGTTTCAACGCACGAGATATCCATCTCGAACGTTTTGACATTCAAACGGGGGTTTACGACATCAAAGCACAACATACCCGGGCATCGTACAATACTCTCGCCTTTGTCGGGTCCGGCTCGAAACAAAGTACTTGTTCTCCAGATTCAAACTGAAATGGGACACCTCTGTACGGCATTTCACATCTGTTTGAGTGTGCAGTAAAGTACAGAACTGAAAAATGAACGTTTTCTTTTGTAAAATGTTCAAACTGCGACCAACTTGTGGCACAGAAGCTCGATCGAAATTGTACTGTACTCAATCCGTAGAAAAACTGTTTTGTTTTTTACGACATACTACATACGGTCAAGCAGAAATGTCTGTTGCGTTTGAGAGCTCGCAGAAAAAAGCTAAAGAACGAGAAAAACTTCGAGAAGCAAGAGAACTTGTCCTTGAAAAGGTAAGGTTCCACGGTGTCGTGTTCTTGTGACAATCTGAAAGAACGGAGCCGGATAGTTTTGGAAGGAAATGAATTTTTCTCTATTATCGCCCTGTCAATTTGGTTGATTCGGGTGAGACTTGTCAATTGAAGGCAGGCTATCACTGAGAAGGGGACAATGATGTGCTTGGCTGACCAGCTCATTTTGTGTTTCAACACTATTTTATACCAGGCGAAGGCTGATTATGAACGGAAAGAGCGAGTGAAGGAGCTGTCGAAGCAGAAAGGTGAAGGAACATGGATACTTCCATCACTGAACGACCGAATTGAACAAGATAGTGAAATGATCAAGAAGACAAAGAAGAGAAAGAAGGACAAGAAGAAAAAGAAGAAGAAAAAGAAGAAAGTCAGCGATTCAAGTTCCGAAGTAAGCATTTGTTGTCGTTCCGAACTGAGAAAATCCCTGTTCTACGACCTGTGGGTTGGGCGATTCTGTACCCTGACCTGTTTTGCAGTCGGACAGTGACGCTGAACCGATGTGGGTTGAAAAGTCAACCTCATCGAACAAAACAGAAACTGGAGATGATGCCGTGAAAGGACCAAAACTTGAGGTAGGCTTCTGTTTTCTGCAAGGGTGTCACCCTTTTCAGTAGGTCAGAAACGGAAATTCTGGCTTGACACTTTTGTGATGACTTTCGTTCAGCTTGCACCGTTTCTTTTTTTGTTCACTTTGTCAGAGGGACAGCTGGATGACGGAGGCGCCAGGCTTCTTCCCGTGTGTTTCAAGGGATGAACTGCGGGAGCGCAAACAGAAGAAAGAGAAATACGAAACTCCGTCGATAGACGAGGTAGGACAGTCCAGGTGCTGTGTTCTGCAGTTGCTGGTCATCAAAGAAAGATGAATTTGGATTCATCGGTTGTCTCTCAACTTTTGTTTCAGCTGGGCACGCACGAACGGGAATTGAATCCATATTGGAAAGATGGTGGAACGGGGCTTCCAGAACAGAAGGCAGACGGAAAAGAAGCTGCTGGATCTGTTGCTGGAGACGGAGGTCTGAGCTGGCTCCGGAAAGCCTACCAGCGCCTGAAGGAGAGGGCAAAGGAGGAAGGATCCACCTTGGAAGATCTTGCCGCTGCACAGTACGGGGTGAGGATCAACATTCACGTTGTTTGACGGAAATGCTGGGGGATGAGACCAAAAGAATACCAGAAACCTTCGGTGGTCACTTTCAACGGTTTCCCTCGATTTCTACTGTAACTTTGACTTGTCTGATTCAGTCGTTGGAAAAGCTGGAGTCGATGATGGCGGAAGCCGAGCAGAAAGCAAGAGGCGGACGAAGAGATCGTGACGACAGAGAAAGAGGCTGGCAGAGAGACAGAAGAGAAAGAAGTCTGAGTCGAGAGAGAAGACGAAGTAGGAGCAGAGAAAGAAGAGAGCGAAGTCGCAGTGGAAGCAGAACCAGAAGACGGCGCAGCAGGAGCAGCGACAGGCGAGCCCGGCGGCGAAACAGCAGAGACAGAGACTCCAGGAGTCGAAGTCGTGAAAGAAGAAGCAGAAGCAGAGAAAGAAAACGCAGCAGATCTCCAGCCACTGCCAGCAGCAAGTTGAAGGGCTCATCCAGTCGCTTCATGAAACCAGGAGACATGGATACGTCAGACAGATCAAGGTACATAGGTACTTCACTCAATCATTTTTCATCATTTGTCGCTTCTGCAACAGGATTTTTACAAACATTAGTTGATGCCCCGAATTTCGTGACACACTACAGGCGCAGATCTCCGGAGAGAACATCTTCCTGGAGGAAACCTGGCTTCATGAAGGCAGGAGAATCCAGGAATTCTCCTCCTAAACGCCGAGACTCTCCACCCAGAAGGCGACGCCGGCGAAGTTCGTCGTCTGCATCCAGCTCTTCAGGCGCGTCGGAGAATGAACGACGTCCGTCCAAGAAATTCACAAAGCCTGAGGTGCAGTCCCGATTCTACCCTACTGTGTTCACGAAAGTTTGCACGTTTTCTGGTGGTTGTCATGTATCATTTTCTTTCTCGGAACGAAAACGGACAAACGTGTCCTCCTTGTGCAGGATTCCGATGACGACAGCACTACTCGGGCCACGAGCAGCAAAGCTGCGGCGCCCCCTCGGTGGAAGAAACAGTCGGCCGTCTCACAGCCTCCGTCGAACGTCAAGGGAGAATACAGTTCCAGTGACTCAGGTTTGGACTCGTCGCATTGCCCATTGCACAAACCCCCTCCCGCAGCTGGTATTGCAGGAAAAAGTGAGAAAGGGTATTTTGTCTTTTTTGGCAGAATCCGAGTCGGAATCAGACCATTCCGAGGCTCAGGAGCAGAAAGCAGAAGAGACCGTCGTCATTCTCAGCGAAGACGAGATGAACAAGCTCGGAGCCAAGATCATGAAGGCTGAACTCATGGGAAACCAGGTGACGAACAAATTTTCTGGAAAAGAAGCAAAAAGCTTTGAAAAGAAGACCAACGACGGAAGGGAGTAGAACCTCTTTAGAAATTGTTTTTGTTTTTATAACAGGCGTTGGCGGACAAATTGAAAGCGCAGTTGGACGCTGTGCGAAAAGCAAAGGAAGCTGCTGGGGTCAAGAAAACGGCGGCAGCGGAGAGAGCGGAGCTGAAGGAAAGCAAGGAGGAAAACGTGAGAAAATCTCAGCTGATTTTTCGCATTGCTGTCCACAGATGTGTTGCCTTCCCGAAACCGAGAAAGACCGGTAGTTAAGGCTTCAAACGCTTTTCCCCTGCAAAATGTCTTCCCATAAATATCTGGTTTCGTGCCACAAGAAGTCTGTCGCACAATGGCACTGTGATTGAGTGTTACTGTTTTGCGTACAGGTGGTGGTATTGACGCGAACTGATCGCGCTGGAAACGTGCGCCCTGTCGTTGACATGGACACGGGATCCTCAGGCGGGGGAGGCGGGAAGCGTCGAAAAAAGAAAAACGTTCCAACTCACGGCAAACAGGGAGAGCGGGAGCGATACTTCGACGACGACGACAAACATGACATCAAATCCTTGGCAAGCCTTCTCTGCGTTGTCATTTGAAATTCTGATTCACGTGTGAGATTTTGTGCCGTACTTGGACTGAAAAAAAATTCGTTTTTCCCTGCCAGGTGGCGCAAGAGAAGTTGAGCACTGCCGAAGACGCCAACGCTATGTTCGCGCGACTTGCCGGAAGGGTATACGTGCAGCAAGAATTTCCAAACTTGAACATTTGGTATTTGTTGTTTTTTTTTCGTTTGGGAAGACGGAAGTCTTTGATGTTTCTCAGGGAATCGAGCGAACTGACGATGACCACCAGTTGGACGATGTCTTCATCTCTCGGGCAGCCAAGATGCAGGGCGAAGGAAAACTTCACGAAAAGGAAAAATTGGCGTCAATTTTGGGTGAAACTTTCACTTCGCTCTTCAAGCCAATACCCAATCACACACAAAATTTTTGTTTGCGTGAGACTCGGTTGTCTTCGTGAATTTGCAGAATCAAGGAAAGTCCAGAGCGCGATGGAAAAGTGCCATTTCTGCTTCGACAATGTTCCAAAGCATCTCATCATCGCCATTGGCTTGAAGGTGAAATTCGCTTTTTCTCGCAAATCACTGACGGAAGCCCAGACTAATGTTAGGTTTGGGTGTCTGACAACAGCTTCAGTGTTTGGTCCGCGCCTTCAGTGTGGTTGTGCATGTTTGACAGGTGTACCTTTGCCTGCCCGCTCACCGCTCGATGGTTGACGGCCACTGCCTGATCGTCCCCATGCAGCACGTCACGTCCGGAACTCACGTCGACGAAGACGTGTGGGCAGAAATACAGGTAACGTTTCCGCGTCAAAAGGCATCCTTTGTGCAGAATGTCCTTCATTTTACTGACAAAATCAACAAAACTGAGAAGACAGCTTGAGCCAAATTTGTTTCACTTTTGGGTTCGGTCTGATTGCAAGGGACAAAACGAATCGGTGTCCCTGAGCGAACTCGAAATGACTGGTTTTGTTGTCACCGTCCTGCTTCCGACGAAAACAAATCACGACGGTGGCGCCAAGTCACAAACGAAGCGGTTCTTTGAAGATTTTCCGGAAGGGGCTGACGCGCATGTTCGGAGACCGGGACGAGGACGTGGTTTTCATGGAAACGAGCGTCAACCTGCGGCGGCACCCCCACATGCGCGTTGAGGTGATTCCGATGCCGCGCGAGGTCGGAGACATGGCGCCCATCTACTTCAAGGTGCCGTGATTCTTTCAGCGGTGAACCACTGAACAACCAAACAATTGCAAAACGCGTGTGCTTTTGAATTTGCTGTCGTTGTAACATCTTCTCTTCACTGAGGCGCTCGAGTGCTATTTTGTTTGAAGTACCGGCAGAATAAACTTTTTGTGTTTCAGAAAGCCATAATGGACACGGGATCTGAATGGGCGCAAAATAAGAAAGTCGTCGATCTGAGCAAAAAGGACATCCGGAGTGCCGTGAGTTGTCTCTTTCCGAGCGCCGCCCGTGTACACTGCCCCTGTAAACACAAGTTTCTGTCCGCTCATTTGTGGCGTTATATTTTTCACGCCATTCTGGTTGTTCTGTAGGTTCCGAAGGGCTTTCCGTACTTCAGCGTGGATTTCGGGCTGCAGGGCGGATTCGCTCATGTGGTGGAGGAAGAGAAGGATTTCCCTTCATACTTCGGCAGGGTACGCCACAAACACGTGTTTGTCTGGGGTTTCCAACAAACTGGCCCGATGTGTTTCTGACACTTGTGGTTTCTTCGCAGGAGATTTGTGGCGGCATGTTGGAGCTGGGACCCGACCTCTGGAGGAAGCCGCACAGGGAAAATTTCGACGCTCAACGGGAAAAAGTGCTGAAATTTGCCGAACTGTGGAAACCTTACGATTGGACTGCGAGGTTGAAAGCTTCCAAAACTGACGACAGTGACTGAGTTGAACAACGAAGTCAGTGCTGGGAAGATTGGTGCACAGAGGGACAGTAAGGCCCTGAAGTGAATCCGAAAACACTTTTCACGAGACGAACAGTTTTATTGTTACAGGCAAATGTGATGACATTTGTGCAAGAATGTAAATTTTACACAAACACAAGGTGTCATTCTTTTCTGCCGTACTGGATGATGATTGGTTTCCCCTTGAACTGATATCCATTGACCAGATGCAATGCAGCTGCAGCAGTTTCCACATCTAAAATATTGGTAGCGCCAACACTGAGAAACAATTGTTCACAGAAATGTTCAACAACCCCAACCATAAAATCGCGACAAATTTACATTTTGCAGTGGAGAACCCTGTTTGATGTGCTTGGGCAGCTGAATCAAAGCCAACCAGAGACCGTTCCTCACCTGGGAATGAGACGAAGGCCTGTCCCTTCATCCGCCCAGAAAGTAGCCTGCAGTGTAGTGCGAAATCCTGGGAAGTCTCGTATCTCTGGAATATTGAGCGAAGGTCTCTTTCCGTGACCTTTCCGGAAAGGTTCTTCAGATACAAAGTCTGTAAGAAAGAGCGAACCGTTCGGAGTGCAGAAAGGAAGACCGGCGCGAGTTCTCTGGGTCACTCGCAAAACAACCCGACAAATGCAAGTTCTCGAATCTGCTGGAAAGGCATAAGAAGCACAAATGTGAAGTCCCTTCAAAATAAGACAAAGTACCTTGCTTGGTTCACCAGGTGAGTAATCTGCGAACCGTTCCATTTGTTTTATGTCGTCCACCGAGATTCTGTATTGTTTGATGACGTCAACTGGAATTGATTCCACACGTTCACTGCTGACGCCTGCAGAGGTTTGGTGTTTCATTCCTGAAATTATCCTGTCTTTCTTCCTCTGCTTTCTGTTCTTTTTGACTCCATCGCCTGGTACATTCAACTTGGGGATGGATTCCCTGATATTACGTTCCTGGTCAGGAAGTGCCTGATCTTTCTGATCACCTTTCTGTTTGCTGTGATAATAACATTGTTCTGTGCTTCTTTTGCAATCAGGGCACTCACTGGGGGGCACATCAACAACTGGTCTGTCTTGCAGTTCTTGTTTCGTTTTCTTCAAGAACTCCTTGTATGTGAAGCAGGTCGGTGCCTGTGAGTCTTCACTTTCAGCGTCACTTTCACTGCTCTCACCACTTCCCTGAGACTGCGGCTTGAAAAACTTGCTCTCCGCCCTTTCAACTTTTCCCAGCAATTCTTTGATGTGGTTTATGGGGTCTTCACTCTGTAATGTTTTGTCCTCTGATTTAGCGTCAGTCAAGAGAATGGACAGAGACTTCGTCTTTTGCTGGTCGTGCGATATCGCCTTCTCCAAGTCCATTTCGTGACGAGACATGACTTTCGCACCTGAAAAATTGTGTGTTGACGTTGATTTCAGAAAACCAAACACAGGAGAGGTCAGACGGTGACCCCAACGAAGTTCAAGAGTTTGCTTCACTGACCTGAAAATTTGTCAGGTTGTTCAAGTTGTTCCATTTTTGCTGCGATCTTTGCGTCAATCTCTTTCATTCTGGATTCGTACACGGACGGATTTTCTCCAAACTTGCTCCGTTTTGTCAGAGGCTGGAGAGGAACAGTATTCTTCTTTCACACGTTCGATGTGTGCGAACATCAAATGATGTTTGCTTCAAAACAAGGCGCGTTCCCGTCAGCACAAACAAATGCGTCACTTTTCGTACAGGCTTACCTTGCCCTCAGCATCAAGACCTTCTGAACGGAGTTTGAACTCAACTTCATCATCTGTCAGACCCAGTTGTCTCAGCTCGTTGATGTGGTCGACACGGTCCTCGACATATTTGTATTTCTGCAGTGTCAAAGTTCCTTTCGTCTCCTCAACAACAGTTTTCTCGAGAGTTGGCTGTGTGAAGGTCTTCTTCCGTGCTAAATGCCTGAAAATGAGTTTGGAAATCAATTTGGGAAAAACTGATCATCATTCGAAATGAAATTCACGCTGAGACAAAGTGATCATCGCACTCGTGCAGGGAGACGTCCTTTTTCAGCTGCTTGTCCAGAAGTTCTTTCAGTTGTCTGTCACCCTCAGTTTCGATGTCTTCGATTTGAGCCTCCAGCCTCTGGTCGTTGAACGGTCGCTTTCTGTCGGGCACCAATCTCATGACGCCTCGACTCTCATAGCGCTGAGGATTTCCACTGCAATTCAGCACACATCACCTGCACATCTGAAGACCAAGAGCTGCGAACCGCAAAGAATACTGGGCTGAATTAGAAATTGTTTGATTGCTTATGTTGTGCCGCTTCATTTCATAAAGTGAACACCTCAACACTGCAACATTGCAGCTGTCATAACCTTTCAATACCTTTATTATCGCTCACATACATGTACGATTTCACCAACAAACACGTCAAAAACAACAATGAAACACAAACCGCGGAATTCCAGTTCTTTTATACGATGTATCTGCTTCATAAAGTGGTCCTGATCTTTTTCTGCTCATCTCTAATTCCACGTTTTGCAAAATTTCCCAGTTTGTTTACAAATTGCCCAATTTTACCGCATCTGATTTTCGGCAGGAAGTGGCAAGTTGCGCTGCATGTGCTGGGAATATTTCACAAAATTACAAAATCTGGGATTATTGTCGTCTTTAAGTCACAGCAAACATGTTTAAAAAGTATGTATATCGACCTTCATTTGTTTACAATGCTAATTTGACTTGTATCCACTGAACATCCTGCTATTTGGTGAAGTCTGCTTCACCGGCTTTTCGAGTCCCGTTGGTTTGATTGGTGTCCTCTCAACGTATTTGTGCAGAGACACGCAAGCCCGCGTCGTGTGCCGTCCGAAACATGGAGAACACGCTGCAGTTGCATCTGTCCTCAAAGATCAGTCTGTACTGGGCTGCAAAGATCACAAGATCACCGATTCAAGCACCGGTGTTTGGTTTTGCAGATTCGAGGAAAAGGAAAATGTATCGTCAGTCAACAACGTCAAGTCCTCTGTGCAGCGGGGAATTCGCTCCTCTATCGTTGACCAGTACCCTCACATCGAGTCCTACATAGACCAGATCTTGCCGAAGAAAGACGCTCTTCGAGCTGTGAAATGGTGAGGCGGCCAACAGTAACGAGTTGGTACACAGAAAAAGTTTGGATTGCTGCAGACTGTCCAGTTGCGTTGTGTTACTGTTGTGGTGTTTTGTTTTCAGTCAAGAGCACATTGAAATCATCGCTGGAAAAGATGGAGAGTTGCTGTTTTTCAAGCAGAGAGACGGACCATGGTATCCTACCCTCAGATTGCTGCACAAATGTGAGTTGGAACGGAAGTGTGACTTCACAGACTTTGAAACTTGTTGCGACAAGCAGTTTCGGCCCAATGTGAACTGACGTGACAATCTCTCCCAATGGTCACACTTGTGTCCAGAAATCATTGCATTGAGCATGTTGAATGGAGCAAATTGAATGGAAGTTTCGTGCATGTCCAACATTATTGTTTCAGATCCCTTCATCTGCCCCAAGATGCAGGTGGATCGAGGCGCCATTCGCTTCATACTCAGTGGGGCAAACGTTATGTGTCCAGGACTCACCTCACCAGGGGCCAAAATGACTAAGGTGCCTGAAGATACCGTCGTCGTATCCTTTGCAAATCGTTTGACCTGGCGCATTGTCTCCCCCGAGTGCGAGACGACCAGTACTTTTGTGTTCACCGGGGAAACGACAAGCCAGACACTCGAGATCAGGAGGCACGAGGTGAGGGTCCCGATGCTCTGCCCATGGTCAGATAAGTCAAGTGACAGGCTCCTTGGTCCTCTTGCCTGTGCCAACTGGTGTCATGTACGAGGCTGTTTCCACTTCTGCCGCGCGCTGCATGTTGATATCAACTCATGCACTTGGCCTTCGCAAAAGGTATTTGACCGGTATTCAGGTCGCTCGAGTTCAAATTGGCATGCCGATTCAACATGCAGCGCGCAGCAGAAGTGGAAACAGCCTCGTACATGACACCAGTTGGCACAGGCAAGAGGACCAAGGAGCCTGTCACTTGGCAGAAGTGGAAACAGCCTCGTACGAGTTGAAATGAGGAGACACCCCGTGTCAAAAATTTGGGGTGTCTCCCCATTTCGTTCCACTGGTTGAAACTGCACAGTAGTGCTTCTTGAGGCGTTGTTTCTTCTCGATTTACCTTGATTTGTCACTCAGGCCGTCATGGCAGAAGGGAAGCAAAATGCCTTGGCAATAGGACACACGAAGATGTCGACAGAAAAAATGTAAGTCTCCCCCCTCCCTTCATTCTCCGCTGTTGTTTCGGCCCAATGTGAACTGACGTGACAATCTCTCTCAATGGTCACACATGTGTCCAGAAATCATTGCATTGAGCATGTTTGGCGCGGCTTTCGAGCCAGTGCGATTCTGCACGATCGTCCGCAAAGAGTCAAACATGAACGGGAGAATGATTTCTTGACTCGTAAAAAGGAAACTTCTATTGATTTGATTTGAACGGTCATATTTTGGCGAAGATCAGTTGATTGCATTTGTGCGTCTCACTTCAGATTGGAGGTGAACAAAGGAATTGGTTTGGAAAACATTCATTACCTGAACGACGGGTTGTGGCATATGAAGCACCTGAAGCAATGACGACGCAGCTTCACTGTGATAGGGACAAAAACTTCACCCCAGGCGTGTCGTGTCACGGACTTAGGAAATGTTCAAACCCTTCAGAAGACAAACTTCCAGTTCATGCGGATTTGACCTCATCTTTCGTACTTCGTCGCTGTGAATTAAATTGGCTGTTTGGAGCAGATAAAATGTCGCCAATGATTTCCAACCTTTGGGATATCCAATGAGACCTGATGGAGCCGGAATTAGAGTGAATTTGTGTGACGTTTGTTTGTGGTCGAATCACAGCGGAATTGACATTGCAGCCGTGTCATACTACTTGATCGCGCTGACTGGATTTCTGGACATTGTGAATGTTGTCAGGTTTTTTTTCCAGCCCCAAACTTTGTCTTTGTGCACCCATGATGTCTTGCGAATGCAAGATGACCGCCAACGCTTTGCACGACGGTTGCCAACAACGACAGGTGTTGTTGTTGGACGAAAGAATGATTCGTTTGTTTGAGTGTGGATTTCCTTGTTGAAACAATGACAACAAACATTCAACTTCATGAAATATTTTGAAAAAAACATCTTTCAACAACCAAGCTCGTTGTTGTGGAGCGACTTTTGGACATGCCCACAAACGCAGTTCCATGTGAACAACAGTGGTAAATAAGCGGCGAAGTCTGTTTTGGCTGAACGACAGAGTGCCTACTGGCAGAAACCGATCACCTTTATCATTTGGAGAAACTGTCCACAAAAGCGAGAATTCTTCCCTCACCTGATTCAATCGTTGGTGGTTGTGTGCAAAAATAGTTACATCTTGGGCGGGTTCGTTTGAAGCAAACTTGCTGGACCTCGTTGGCAGTATTTCGAACGTGCTTTTTTCCAGCACAAAATGATGCAATATTTTGAATCGAAGCACAAATACATCAAGCGGGAAACGTTCCCATGAGGAATTGAAGCACCAGATCTAATGCACAGGCAAATCGATTTACAATGTGAGGTTGGAGATGGTGACGTCGCCCTTGATCTCGATGTGTTTGATCTGCGCGAGGTTGCGCAGTCTGTGCTGATACGTGATGAAGTGCTTTCCGTTCACCGCCACCTGCAACATGAAGGAAGCAAGTGTGAGTGAGATGTCACCTGAGCCTTTGAAGGGGCAAAGAAAGAGCGAAGAGAGAACTTGGGTGTTGTTACCGAAGTCACCTGTCGGGCAAATGTACCCACACAAAGCGTCACACAAGGTCGTGACGATGCCTAACAATGGCGGTCAGCTCGAACAGCTTGGTTGAAAGTACCTTGTACTCTTCCTTCTCCACGAGTATGATGATGTCAAAATGTTTCCCGGGGAGGAACGGGAATTCTGGCTGCGATTTCTCCTCGCGGCCCCAGCTGAATCCGGGCATCGTGTTGCGAATCACGGTCTTCTCCTTGTAGCGCGGGTTGAAGTGGAACGCGATGTTCTTGTTCATCTTCGGGTCGGAGCCCAAGTTGATGCAGAATCTGTCGGAAACAGATTCACACACGCGGTCAGTGTGTTTGGAGGCTGCGTGGCCATTGAATATCGACCACAGATTTCAGTGTGTTTGGATTGGATAGCAAATTGGAGGCTTACGAGTCGTAACTGAACATAGATGACTTGGGAGTTCCGCTGATGTAGATCATCTTGCCAGGGTACAATGCCCCAGGAATCTCCCGCTTACACGGTACTTTCTGCAAAGAGATCCAACAGACGTAACGCATCAAACAAAGAGAAGATCGCAAAAGAACAGAAACAGCAAAGGGTTGAATCAATGTAGGCATTGAAATCTCTGCACTTCAGGCACAAAAACAATTTTGAAACTCACGACTGGCTGTGGGGGCGTTGTTCCAGCGGGGCCGGGCATTGGTGGTGGCATTGCCGGCACTCCAGCCTGAAACGCAAACAGGGCATTTCCAACGTGCGTCAACCAAGAGGCAGTTTGAGACGACTTTGGAACCAATTCTTCTCTCAACCACAAACATCTTTGTGTTTCTTTATTTTCCCGCCGGTCTGGTGTGATATTTGAAGTTGCACGTCTTGCGTTGTGCGAGGCTCAATCCACACGACTTTGGTGTCCCCAAATGTGGAGTATGCAAGGGAATTATCTGCGTGCACTGACCGCTGGTTGTCCTCCAGCTCCGCCATGTAGGAGTGAGTACATCGTGGTGATGGCCACGCTGCCCTCGATCACCAGGTGGCTCACCTGGTCCTTCGGCGTCCGGTGTTTGTACTCACAGAAATGGTGTCCGTTGAAAGCGATCTGAAACCATTTTGAATTGTTCCAGTGTGACACGTGCGAAGGCGAGCAACTGTCTGCCAATTGAGTTCAATTCTAACCAAAATCAGGTGCTTTGTGCTGGAGACTGGGTGAGCCTCTTACCTTATAGCAGTCACTTTGCACCAGAATGATGCACTCAAACGGCTGCCCTGCAGTCAGCGGGAAGTAATCTCCCCACCTCTCCTCCTTGCCCCAACTGTTCTTCAGGTAACTGTTGCGAACAACACAGGGCTTTTCACCATCATCCCAACGCGCATTCATGTGCATAGCTGTTCCAACCTTCTGGTTCAGTCCACTCCCCAACGACAAATTGATGTGAAATCTGCAAAGAAATGTCACGTTTTCTGAATTCCTCGGCAAACGGGCGTGCACCTCAAGCTGAAGTTGGTTCGTCAATGTTGTGCTCAATACCTTGTCGGATTCGCAGGAACCGATCCAACAATGTGAATAGTCTGTCCGTCTTTCAATGGACGAGGCACCGCAGTGATCATTGGTATTGCCTGAAAGTAGAGATATTTTCAAAATGAGACAATTCCTTCCATGGACACTGTCGACACACACAGCACATCAACTCGTTTCAGGAACAGGCACATCGGATCGCTCACCGGGCTGTTGATGGGGCCCATGTTCATGGTTGGTGGCGACACCATTGCCGGCGCCTGTCCCGGGACGCCAGGGGGAGGCACTGCGCCCGCCGGATATGGCGGAGGCACGAAGGGTCCGGCTCCTGGGACAGGGGGCTGCGGCATGTTGAAGGGCGGAGCAGCGCCGGCGGGAGGGTACGGTCCGGCTCCAGCAGGAGGGTAGGCAGCTCCGGCTGGTGGGTATGGTCCGGTTGGTGGATATGCAGCACCTGTAGAGACAGGCATTCAATTGAAATTCACGTGTTTTCATCAAGATTTTGTTTCTCAGTCAACTGGAGAAGAAGCCAGTTGAGTCGACATTGGTGACCATGGCGCGTTTTCTTCAAAAGCACACACACAGCTTCTGCACAGATCCCATCGGATAAGTTCGATGAAAGTTTCTGTCTCACCTTGACCAGGCGGCCCACCTGGAGCGAAGTTCGGGTTGTACGGGAGATTCCCAGGATCCATTTCTTCTCGACCCGTGTGAATTCAAAGTGTGCTGGAAATGTCGTGATCTGCTGGTAACGAATCTGCGGCTGTCTGATGATCCAGAAAACACAACAATGGTTACAGCTTAAATTGAGGTCAAACACAGAAGCCGAAACGAGTTTGTTCTGTCGTCAAACGACATCAGTCACTCACCAAATACAGTAGAAACCCACTGTTGATCCGAAAGCCGACTCTTGCTCACTGTCACTGGTCTTATGATGCTCTTGTACTTGTTTAGTCAATCAAATAACGTGCCGGAAGACATGAACTTGTGAATGTAGGTCGTGATGATTCAAGAGCACGAGTGAGTGACAAGAACGTGTCCCAATTCATCACAAACTCAGCTATTTCACCTCAAAACTGAATGACGTTCACTGACACGGCAATATCTGAACGCAACTGGTATATATTTTCCCAAATTGTTGTTGAAGGGGCAGCAACCATTGGAATTTCAAAGGAAAACTGGCACCACCCACTCAAATAGCTGGAGCATGTGGCTTCTGTTTACATTCACCTCAAAACGAGGCAAAGCTTTGCGATGGAATCAGTCGCGTTGAAGAAAATCCGAAGAGCCGTACGACACCCCTTTTCGCAAATTTTTTCCAGGCAGAAATTTGTTTGCCTTTTCCTGAAACTTCCACAGAACATAACTTTTCAGCCTTTCGTCTGGACAGTTGATTAATTCAGGACATTTTATGCAAAATAAATGTATCGCTGCAGACTCAATTGCACAACATCTCATTTTCTCCAGGAGCGGTGGCACAACTGTTCCGACTCCCAGTGACCCAAAGTCTGTGAAGTCAAGGCGGTTGCCGTGCGACGACAAGCAACTGATCACACTCGTCCTTCAGCAAGCCTTTGTAGACTTCAAAGTGATGATTCAGCGCCTTCTGCACGTGAAGTTTGTACGCACTACCCAGAGCACCACCTGGTGTGGACGACCCGTAGAAAACGCGCTGTATCCTCGAGTGCAGCAGTGACATGGAACACCTGAAGTCCAATTCCATTCGTGAGACACACAATATGTTGGCGATGTGCTCGTTTTATTGCACAAGTTCGTAATGTGAAACCAGGAAAATGAAATGCCGTTGTTTCATAACAGCATTGCAAATTTTTCAGAGTGGAGAAACAGTTTGATAGTGAGACTCACATGAGGCAGGGCTCTCTCGTGATGTAGAGATCGTATCCGGTGCAGAGGTAGGGTCCGGTCTTCGAGTTCACGCTGCACTGCACGTGTTCCGACAATTCAGGTGGCGACATTTCTCTGTCTAAACCAGCACCCTTCGCCGTGTCCACGTGCGATGTTCTGTCGGGTTCAGCTGATAACGATGCGCTGGCTGAGTCCAGTTCAATTCTGGGTTTCTTTGAAGGTTCTCCACTGAGTTCCGATTCAGAATTTCGTTTTCTCGTCGGCTCTGAAGCAAACAAGAAACAGTGAGCACATCGCAGAGCAAACTTTTGTACTCAAACACTGTTGAAACCACACTCATGGACAATCGCGATCACCTCTCGGCCTGCAGTACCTCGTCTGCAAACTGGCAAGAGGACTCTACCGCTCAGCGCACAACACCATTCTCAACCAAACACGCTGACTCGTATCAACATCGACACGAGTCAGTCAATGCCGGCAGGAACCGGAAGCTTGCCTTCGGACCAGGCACCGCCACCATGTGCCCTCGCGATGCTGTCGATGCAGCGCATGGCGCAGTGCTGCAGCGGGTGGGAAGCCCGGGCGTCAGTCGCGCTGCCGATGGTTTGGTGCGTTGTGGGATCCACGACAACAGCGCCGACGCGAGGCGAAACCTGTGTGCAGGCGGAACATGAATTCAGTTGGAACACTGTCACCATCTGCTCGGCAAGAAAGTCAGTGGACTCCAGCGAACCTGAACTCTGCTGGCCAAGAGAAGAGCTTCTCTCATGTGTTCCTCATGACGGTTTGTTTCTTCCCTGGTGAAGAAATCACCAGCAATCCTTTTCTCCAATCTGGAAAGGAGAGAAATACAACGCGCTGTGCATAGTCAGCACTGGGAATCGGACCGATGTTGAAATTTTCTGTTTGTGAACCCACTGTTTGTCTTCATGAAACGACGTTGGCCACAACTGTTTGCACTGATTGTACTGCTTCCTGGTTACAGGCGCTGTCTTCGGAACCTGCAGCAGGACGAATCTTCTGAGCAGTAGTTTCTCGTAAAAAGTAGACAAATTGAGTGAAAAAGATCCGAGGAGTACAGTATGCACGACGCCGTTTGCAGTTCCCGTAATTGCTTTGGTCGTGAACATTGGAATCATTCTCGTGTGCCCCATGCGTCTTCCCGACAACAAACAAACTTCTCCACAAGCAAAGAAAATTCAGAGGGGGCGTTTCGTCACGTGTGCATTCCACAACATGAACTAGCGTCAATTGATACCTCGATCACAGCAGCTTTTCCCAATCCTTCAGTGTCAACCGACATCGTCCTCAGACGTTCTTTGACCTTTTCGTCAGTCAGAGTTTGCATCTCACGATCATCACTCTCAAGCCTGAACTCATCAAGGCTGCCGAGAAGAACATGCAATTCCCCATCTGAAAATGATAATCCCAACATGAAGCTCTGCAGAACAACAGGAAAATATCTCCCATGGAAAAGAATGGGTGAGTCTGGACAATTACCTCTCTGTGAGTTGACACGTTTCAAATGCTGCAATTCGTCAACACGGAGTTTTCCCGAAACTGAAAGTTCTCTGCAAGCAAAAAGAAAGATCTCTGGAACACGATGCGTGATTTCAGCTGCAGAAACAAAGCGAGTCGAGTGTGTGAAGAAAAAGATGAACTTCTCCCCCCTGGAAACAATTCACCAAAGACTTGCTGCCAACCTCACGAGAGCGGACGTTCTCTTTTTGTCTGTGATTTCGCAAACCACACACTTCACTGCAAGCAAGAAGCAGACGACAATTGAAAAAAAAATGTGACAGCAACATTTTCCGACACCAAATTATTGGGCAATCTGTTCGTACCCAGTTCAACATCTCTCACTACAGCATCGTCCAGTACAGCCTCCATTGATGGACTGATATTTTTCGCGGTGCTTTTCTATTAAGCAGCAGGAGAAGCTCAACATTGGCGGATTTGCAGTTGTTTCATTCACGTTGTTCCGTGAACTGATTCTCCCAGAACTCACCGGGCGACTTTTTGCGCATTTATGTCGCGCCAATTTGTGTGAAAATATATTCCCGCCAAAAATCTGGTATTTTACCCCCACAGACTGGAAGCCCGTGAAATGACTAAATCTTCGTTCGCGGGAAAGCAGAACTTTCAACACAAGGCGTATAAACTGCAAAAATAAAGAAGCCAAATTTACTGGATCCAAAATTCATTCTCCGACAGACAGTGTGTATTCCCTCTTTTGTGTCCGGTGCTGACAGAGGCTGAATTCAAGATGAGGGCACAAAATTGATTGTGAGGAAGTACTGTGAACTCAGTGATACAGATTCTGCCCAAAGTTGAGATTGGCTGTTTGCTCGAAGGCTTGACAATGGTTGAAAAAATCCTGCACGAGGCACCCCGCCTGGTGTCAAACGTTCTCCTTGCGACAGATGTGTCAGAATTGGTTGAACTTTGTCTGAGGCCTGGACCCCTCGACTCTCGACAAAATAACTTCCACGTTGACTTTTTGACTGCAGAAACAAACGTGTATCAGTTCTCATAAAAATTGCACACATGAGAACACGAGAGATCATGTTTGCCGTCCACCTGGATCTATTGATTGAAACGGATATTCTTGCTGAGTCGTTGGTCTCTGAAGCTCAGGAACTGACGATTGATACGTAGCACCGATCGTCAACTCCGGCAGCGCGAATCTGGTGGACAATTATTTGTAGACACATGTGATGGGTGGAGCACGAATTTATTGTAAATATTACATACAAAATAGGAATGGGCCACAAAAGTATCGAAAATGTAAATATTACATACAGAAGTTCTGAACAAAACCCCGGCTTTGTGTAACTGTCAGTGCGCAAAGGATTTCTTTTTTTTAAACAGCGCATACATGGTGTACGACGCGTGTGTGGTGTACGAGTGTACATGTACACCTGACACAGTGTGAGAAGAACTTTGTACCACCAAATCTTTGGTTCCAGATTCTCAGTTACAATTTCGCAAACTGAACAATTTTTCGATGTTCTGTCCACTGGAACAGCAAAATTTTGTTGACATTTACCCGTGCATGAGAGACAAACATGTGAAGGCTTTATTGAACACAAATTCATGAAAAACGAAGGCCGAAGTTCTTGGGTTCAAAAATATCGGACATTACATTATCACGAACACTTTGCCTAACCAGCGACCCCAGGCACTCCAGGTGGGCCACGAGGACCAGCTGGCCCAGCAAACCCAGGCGCCCCTGTGGCCCCGGTGATACCGTCACGACCATCGCTTCCGGGAGCACCCGGGCGGCCTGGTGCGCCGACAGGAGATCCCTTCATTCCCTTGGGTCCTGGGGCCCCAGGGGGTCCAGCTCCCTGGCCTGGTCGTCCATCTTGACCTCTCTCTCCAGGGTCCCCTCGTGGGCCTGAGGGACCCTGGGCTCCTGGTTCCCCCGGACGACCAGGAAACCCGACTGGACCCGGGGGTCCGGGAAACCCAGGTTGTCCTCTGCTTCCCGGTTGTCCTGGCCTTCCCGGCGCACCATTCGGACCCCGTACTCCGTCGGCGCCGGTCGAACCAGGAGGCCCTCGTTCTGTACCCGTTGAGCCTGTGGCCCCGGTGAAGCCAGGGTTACCCGGACCACCCGGAAATCCTGGCGCACCAGGTGATCCCCGTGGTCCCCTGGGACCCTGTGGACCTGATTCTCCCATCGGACCTCGTGGACCTGGCGCCCCTGCAGGTCCTGAAGGTCCTGTTTCCCCGGGTTGTCCGTCCCTACCACCCCTCCCTGACGGTCCCGTGGCTCCAGTTGCTCCCTGAGGTCCGGCTGGAAGATTGAAATCTTTCGCCTGAGGAGCACCAGGCTGACCCTCAAATCCCGTGGCGCCTGTTTCCCCAATGTCACCAGTTGGTCCCGGCACACCCGTTGCTCCCATCAGCCCGCTCGGCCCTGCTGGACCTGCCGGTCCTGGGAATCCGGGTACACCTGGCTGTCCGGCAGAACCGGTCGCTCCGATTCCACCCGTTGCTCCCGTCTTTCCAGTGAAACCTTGAGGTCCAAACTGACTTCCGCGCTGTCCTGGTTGACCACGAAGTCCCGGCATGCCTGGGGGTCCACCACCCCGTCCAGGTTCACCTGAAACAAAACAAACACACGATTGATGTTTTTGCATCGTTGTGCGTGGCTAGAAACCAGCATTCATTGCAATACTTGGTGTACTGAGCAAACGAACCTGGTTTTCCGTCCCGGCCTCTCTCTCCCGGCCCGCCTCTTGGACCTCGGGGGCCTGCTGAACCTGGGAATCCTCGAGGCCCAGTTGGACCCGATGGTCCTGGTGAGCCTGGAATCAGTCAGTTGATTTTTGATGTCATGAAACCAAGGAAAGCCGGCGCTCAATCTTTGTTTCATTGTGATCTGTTTCAATTTGTTCTTTTGGTTCAAAGCTGAACAGCACACGGAAAGAACTGACAGGTCAAATGGATAAGATTACGACGGCCGTGAACTTACCTGGGCGGCCCGGCTCTCCCCGCTCGCCCCTTGGTCCTACCTCACCCCGGCGTCCGCCTGGTCCCGGTGGACCCTCCGGACCATCCGGGCCAGGGGGACCTGGGGGACCACCCGCCACCTGGGGCAGGAAGCGCGGTCCTGAAACAAGGTGTTTGCTTTCACACACAGGGGTAGAAGGAAAATTCAAAAACTTTGTCTTCTCGAATCTCACTCTCTTTCTCTGTTTGAATCAACTGACCTTGCTTCAACTGGTCCATCTGATTGAGAAGACCTTGCAACATGGCAACTTTCCCCTCAAGCTCAGGCAGGCTAGCCTGGATGTCCTGTGGAAAAATAGCAGATTGTTGTTGGGTCTACGGTTTAGCTTTTGGGCCCGAACACGCATATGTATTCAGACCCCGAGAGGCACGTCAAACGTCTTAGCGAACTTTGTCAAATTGATGCACAACGAAACTACGAGTCGCAGACCATCAGGATTCACCCACCGGCGGAACCTGCGGGTCACCCCCCAACGCTCTTTGGATGTCATTGACGAACACTAGCTGCAGTCCAACGAGGTTGGACGATTGTTGCGCCACGGCGCAGGAGCAGAGCGCCGCCGCCGTCAGCACCGCCGATACCGCCGTCCTCATCGTGCAGCGCGCGTCAACAGCAACAGGAGCGCACGAAACTCTGACGACCTGCAGTGTGTTCGGTTGCTGTTAATTGACAAATTATCTCGTGGCATGCAGTCGTGAGTATTGCATCTACATTGCACTTTCTCGCCGCGCCTTGTACTCGTGAGATTTAGTCCAAAGTAACTTGTTGGAACAAGCATGGAATTTGTTGACAAAAGAGTGTGAAACTGCAACGGCTGCGTGTGTCCAAAATCGGCAAGATCTGCCATGTTTTCTCAAAGCAAATCAAAACAAACGAATCGTTATGAAGCAATGTCCAGATATTGTTTTTCTCACCTGAGATTTTGGCAATGTAGATCTGAGTTGCCAGGTGCTCCAAGATCAGACGACAAAGCAGAAATGAGATAATTGAACCTGTCGGGTTCTCAGATATTTCCCGTGCAGCACCAAAGTCGTGACGAGCTGATGCGGAGTTTCCCTAAAGATAGATTTGTCCCTGAGAATATATCGATGTTGTCTCTTTCAAAGTGTATCGGAGCACAAGCAATCCAAGGCATATTTCGAGGACAAGACATCATGAATGTCGTTACTTATGCAGGCCCCGGCACGACAATAATGCATTCACGACTTCTTTTTCTTTGTGTGAAAATTGTGCAAGCTTGGTATGAGTATAGCACAAAATCAAGTTAAATTTTCACATGCGCAACTGCGCCTTGTTGTTTATTCATCAGGAGACTGTCAATCACAAGAACTTAGCATTTGAAAAGAACAGACAACATGTCTATTGCAGGTGTTCTGAGATCCAAAGACTCGAGGAAAATTTCTGATGACAACTATTGAAGATTCAGCTCGTGGTCACTGCTTTGCTGGTTCTCGAGTGCAAAACGTGAGTTCTGCGCTTGTCGCTGCACCCGCAAAAGTAATGCAGTTGAAATTGATCACCCTCAACACACAACCAGTGGTGAAATTTGGGTGTGGGTTGCCACATGTGGTGTCGTGCGTCCTGCGTGCAGGGGTTTGTGGAAATTTTGCCTCGAATTTGGTTTCTTGGTGCATGTTTGTCTGCAGAATTGTCTCCAGTGCATGCTTTCCGTTTTGCGCAGGTGGACCCCGAATAACCCCACCCCACCCTGTTGGATCAAACACTTGTGCAAAGAGCCTCTGTCACACAGAAAGCAACCCGACAAAAATTCTCGCGACCCAAGTCAAATATGTGCCCGTTGTGTTTTGCGGGCCTGTGTTCCCGAATATGCAGAGTCTGCGAAGTCCGACTTGGTGCAAAAAGATGTGTGCGCGGTTTCTCTGTCAAGCATCGCAGAAAAGAGGAAACTTTTGTGTGATCCGTTGCGTCGAACGATCTGAAACCCTGCGGTTTTCACACACCGTGGGCTTTTTCAAAGTTTTTTTTTCACAAGACACACGAGTACATGGAATTCTTTCAGTCGTTGATACTGCGTCAGGATGTTTGGCCAGAAAGATGGGGAGTGTACGAGTACCAAAAGGACATTCGTGGACAAGCGCAAACCAAGACACGGACATTTTGTTCGATCTGACAAAGACGAACGCGAATGTTTCTTTTGTTCACACTTTTATTTGAAACAATGTTCGTTGTGTTATGTTGTCGTGCGTTTCTCCTGTAAATTTGACACAAGACGTGCGGACAAACATTCAAGGTCTTCGTTTGAGGGACCGTACACGAAGCGAATTCAACAAGCTGAGAATGATTGGCAGGCGCACTCATTGCTGAGATGCTGATTCTCTGATGACACAATCTGTGAGTTTTGTTTTTTTTTTGGAAAACGCAAAATTTGCAAAGGGTTGTTTTCCTTAAATGCTGTGAAAATGTACACGAATCATTGCATAAAACGAGAGTGTGAAATGCTGATCCGAAGTTTCGCCGAGAAAAGGGAGTGCATCCAAGAACAAACATGTTTTCCTTGGAAAATGGAATAAAAAGGACTTGACAGATTTGAGACGAAGCGAATCAGGGTGGGGATGCTGGAAGGTCGGGTGGAGATTGGAAGGGCCGCGGAAGGGTTCTTGGATACTCCCGTGCAATTTTTGAAATTTCAAATAAAGCCAGAACTATTTCAAAAAGAATGGAAGGACGCTACTTGCGTGGTGGCCCCGGCAAACCTCGTTCTCCGACTGGCCCACGTGGACCAGGAAATCCCGGGGGTCCGGTGGCACCCGTCGCTCCGGTTGGCCCTGGGTAACCAGGGGCACCCGGCTGCCCGTCCTGCCCGGGAAGACCTCCAGAGGGACCAGTGGCACCCATTTCCCCAGGAGGACCAGGAATGTTGGAAAACGGCCCCGGTCTTCCGTCTCTCCCTCTCGCTCCCGGTTCCCCCCGTGCTCCAGGCACACCCACCGGACCCACTGGTCCTCTGGGACCTGGCGCTCCTATTGGACCAGAAGGTCCCGGACGGCCAGGAAATCCTCGAATTCCCGTTGTTCCATCTTCCCCGGGTGCCCCATCGCGTGGACCTGTAGCACCTGTAGCTCCTGTCGGCCCTGTGGGCCCACCTCCCCTGCCTGTTGGACCCGTGGCCCCTGTGCTTCCACCTGGTCCCGGAGAGCCTCTGGCACCAGGCAAGCCACGTGGGCCGACAGGTCCAGAGGGTCCCGAGGGGCCGCGTGGCCCCGCTTCTCCCCTCGGTCCGCGTGGTCCGGGTCTTCCTGAAGGTCCCCGCCGACCCGGACGACCGTCTACAACCTGCCCCTGCGCATCAAACCCAACCGGTCCGGTTGCTCCAGTGGCTCCGGGAGGTCCTCGAGTCAGACTTCCCGGCATGCCAGCTGGACCTGTGTACCCGGTGAATCCCTGAGGACCCTTGGCGCCCCTATCTCGTCCACTTTGGCCGGTGGATCCAGTAGATCCAGTTCGGCCAGGCGGACCAGCGAATCCTCGAGCTCCTGGGGCTCCAGGGAATCCCGCAATACCTGGAGAACCTGGGACTCCTGGTGCTCCCGTGAAACCCGTGAAACCCCGAAGGCCTCCTTGACCTGAAATTAAAGAGAACGCGTATTGTAAGAAGACGGTGACCTGCAACCAAGCGCTTGTGTTGACGTAGTTCAGGTGATTTATGACCCACATGTTCTGTATCTGGGTCGAAAATGAGGGAGAACGATTGAAATGTGCCCGTGTGGATATGGTGTGACAACAGACCTGTGGCCCCGGTGGCTCCGGTCGCCCCTGTTGCTCCGATCCGGTTGGAGAACGGACCTGGGTTTCCGGGTTGCCCGTCGGGTCCATCCGGACCCCGCTCACCTGAAACACCCGCGCAGCTTCTTGTTCAACAGTTTCTCTGAATCTGACGGAGATCCGAAAGGAAGTCCTCAACATGCACAATTACACGTGAACTCTTCGTTGTTTCTTTTATGCGCAGAATTTCTTCTTGTTTTTCAAATCACACAAAGGAAAACATTTTTGCGATCACTGACGGAACTTGTAAACAACCGACCTCTCTGTCCATTTTCTCCCACTGACCCTGAAGGTCCAGGGAATCCGCTGGATCCTGGGGGTCCGGAAGGCCCGGGGGGCCCTGGAGGCCCCACTTGTCCTCGTTCTCCATTTGGACCCCGTTGCCCTGGGAAGCCGGCCGGGCCTGCGTCTCCGGGAGGTCCTGGAGGGCCGGGCGGACCGGGAAGCGCGGGGCCGCCAACTGAAATCAAAGCGGATATTTCATGACGGGTAAACGCTAGCATCTGCCTTTTCCGCGAATTCGAACGAGGTTGCCTGGCCGTCACCAAGCGTACACTGCACCTTGCAAAGTTCTTAAGACGGACCAACCGACACAGGATAACGCCAACAAATGCTTGTGGTGACGAAGATGATGTCAGATCGCATGGAGATGACGAGATGTATGAGAACGTCTCGCTGCACAGGTGCCGGAGCACTGACCTTGCTGTGCGGCGAGTCTGCTGTTGTACTCGGCGAGTTTGCGCTGCAGCATCGCTATCTGCTCGTCAATGTCGCGGTCCATCTGCCTCAGACTCTCCCTGCACTCGTCCCACCCATCGCCTCGGTCCGGCAGGTCAACTGCAGGGGACAAATGCAAGTGATTGTCTCAGCTCAACTGGAGTGAAACTTGAGATTCGAGATGGTGTTCCTACCCCTCGCAATATCATAGAAAATGCACAATTCCATCAGGACTGGAATTTTTTTCAAGAGGTCTTCAAATTTGCCTCTTGACGCCTCTCGATTGACAAGCGAACGGTCAACTCACTGGACTGGGTCGTGTGACAGCACAGAGCGGCGAAGAGCGTCACGGTCCATGCGACGCGAGACGCCATTGCTGCAGGAGCTGGAGAAGAAGGATGTCAACGTTCGAGCAAGAGACGAAGGATTTCAGATCTTGCCAACACAGATTCTGAATAGGTCTACCCCTGGAGAAGACTTCCACTTTTGGAACGGTGTCAGAACTTTTGGATGTTGGTCAGCGAACTACAAAACAAGATCCAGATAAACTCACCTTGAACGCGTTCCTTGTTATTTTCAGCTTCGATCCTGCTCAAATGTTTCCTTCTCTTTCTCTGAAGTTCTGGCCGATATGATTACAGGAATAATGGGACCAAGCAGAACAGACTTGAACAGACTGAGAGCGTTGTCCATGGTTTGGGTCCTGCGACATGCATTTATGCATAAACTGCCGAAATAGAAATGTCGTCGTGACATGAAATGTTTGCCGATTCAGGAACTTTTTGTATCTTTGCATGAAGACAAACTGCCAATATTTGCCTTGAGAAAAACTGCAGACATTTGCACACATGTCCTTGCATCGTCAAGGTGAAAACATTCTTCAGAACACACACACACACACGCACACACACACACACACACACACACACACACACACATTCTGGAAGTCGCGCACACGACAAACATGTGTTTGTCCAGAAAACTCTTGCATTCGTATTCGTACTTCAGGACATTTTTAACATTCTGATTGCCTCCCCCTTTCTCTCATGTACGTACGTATTCTTGCGATCGGTTTTTGAACAGTTTTTCAAATGGATAGGCGCACGCACACACTTCGGGTTTGATGGTCGGTTTTGAGCTCGTGGCTTGTGCAAGGTTTTTGGAGATTGAAATCATTCAGATGGCACCTCTGAGGCTCTTCGTCTGAAAGGGATTTGTTTTGAACACGGCAAAGTAAGTTTCCTCACGCGTTTTTCATGCGAGTGTTTTTCTTTTCGTTTGTCAAATTTTCACGTTGTGTAGAATGTTGATGGTGGGGTGCGGCGACACGGCTGTCTGACAATCTGGCAACATTGTCACTGCAGCACAGAAATAATCACTCAGCAACACAACACCTGTTGACACAAAACTCGGAGCACAAACACGAGACCGCGACGAAAACAAGGAACAAAAGCGTGTTTTTCTCGGGATTGGCGCCCGTGTTTGAGTCAAAACACATTCCAGGGAAGGGAAGCACAGCGGAAGAAGCCCCCGAGTCCCAGCTCCATTGCGACAGGGACACAGGACGTTTGGAGAATCGGTTCTGCAGTGTTCAGAATCCTGCAGGAGGGCGCCAACCACAGACTCAAAAGAAACGCCTGAAAATGGCGAGCGAGTCCTGTCGAACACACATGTCTTCAACCAGAGGCAGAAGCCAATTGGTCTTTTCCCTTCGGACAGAATTGTCAGACTCATATGGGCCCTCACTCAGCAAGAAGAAGGCCTCAGACCTAAAGTCTTCACCGTTGTGCTATCAGCCAAAGTGAGATGTCAGGCGAGATTTGTGCCGGATGAGTTGTTTGCTTTTTATCAAACCCCTGGATCCGCTCCCATGTTTGTTCCTCCCCGAATGTAGCAAGCAACATCTCCTTTCGCAGCAAGGTAATTGTTGTGAAGGGGCGAAAACACAATTTCTCACAAACTGAAACGTTGAAACATGGAGTCTTCTGCACAGAACGAAGTCTGACACCGTAAAGTGACTCAACATTTCTTGGGGGATTGGTGTTTCAGCTGGTTCACAACTTTAGACAACACACAAAAAACGAGAAGCAGTTTCCTGTTTTTGTCCTTTTCAAATTCACAAATTTTCAATTTCATGATGGAAAGTAATCAAAGAAGGGTTCAGCCGCGTCTTGATGCAAATTTTATCACACGAAAGAACCAAATGCACTGAAATCTAGCTTCTCGGTTTCAAAAATGTTTCCCATTTCAATATTAACCCAACAAAATTTGAACGTGAGAGTTCAATTTCCTGTTTTTGGCTTGAAATTGAAATTTGAAAAGTGTTTTGTTAACTGGCGGCCACCTTCACTGGATCTCATGACACGTTTTCACTCGCAAAAGGGGGGCGCCTTTTCTGCACTGGTGCATCGGAATGTCTTCTACTCGAGATCTGCTTGTCAGTTGAAATCACCACCAAAGATGACGTTTGTTCTTGTCGAGTGTTCTGGCGAGAATTACATCGCTAGGTCTGCGGTTTCAACGTGTGAGGGTCATCCGTGATGGCGTCAGATTTGGTGCTGGATGAACTGTGACGCCAAGGATAAAATTCTGAACGATTTCAGACGCAACCACAACCTTTTCCTTTGGTCAGTGCTTTGTCGTGTTTTCCCAACAAATAACAACTTTACGCGGTCGTTTTCTCCACCGAAAAAAGTCCTCTACTCATGCAGCATTCACAGCCCTTGCACTGCGGACATTTGAATGAACGCTTCCGCCACAGCGAATCCAGATTGGACGTTGCTGATGAAATCACTTGCAGACCTACCATTCTCAGTCGGAATTACTTTGTCAGCAAAATAATCAACTGGACAGAGAACACGACGAGGAAAAGACCCATCGTGTCGGATACTGGATGGTTGGCCTGAGTGCGCGTTCGCTCAAAGTTCATGCGTCAGCGGTGGGCCTTTTGTCAGGCGAGAATTGAATCCCGTCCCGCGCAACACCATTGAGGTGGCTGACAGCTCATCCATCAGGAGAAGCGATGAGTTGTACTGATGTCACTGCTCAGAGTGACAGGGATCTCGACACGCGTGAACTCATCGCAACGAAATGATCGCTTATCGAGACCCACCGAGTCCCAAGCAATGAAGAGGTGTCTCAGTTTTCGACTCAATGTACCTGTGCTTTTATACCAGCGCGTTGAACACTAAAAATAAACAGTCTTTCCATTGGCCCCTTCAGGTCACATGGATGTTCACACGCACCGCATTGGTGGAATTGTCTCATTCACAACCAAAAAAGGAGACAAGATTTACGACAAGTTGTAAGCAGAGGGTGTGCCCTCCCATATTCAATGCTGTGCCTCTGCCCGTTTTCCTTTTCTGAATGTGTGGAAGATCAGATTTGTTTTTCGCTGGTGACTGTTGATGCGTCACGTTGACAGTTTTGATTTGCAGGCCATCTCTGCATTTAAAAGCTTGGCGCCTGTGGAATGGAGGTTTGTAAGCAACCAAGATGAAGGTAGAAGCATTGAGGTACGCAATTTCTTTCACTTCGTCTTTACGAAGCATTGCGATTCAAATGAGAACATGCAGGAGCTTTATGAATTCAGCTGATCAAAAATGGTTGACTGCTGCGTGGACTTGGCTCAAGTAAACTGCAGGCTCAACCTGTATACAGATCTGCACTAAAAAGGCATCTGTTTCTGACCTGCAGGTGCTTGGTGATCGGGAGTGATGGCGTGGGTAAAACCAGCCTCTTGATGACCAAAGGACTCGGTCGGTTTCCAGAGGAACACGTTCCAACAGTATTCCAACCCATCGAAGGTGAGTGTCTTGATCAAAACGAAAGGCGTCAAACTTGTGCAGATCTATGCACAAGAGGCAACCCCCACCCACCAGGCCAAGCAAAAATGCGTCACGAAAAGCCACCCAATTTACACAAACCTCCAAGCCCTGCGACAACAGAGCGTCGGGTGGAATTCAACGCAAACGTGCACGAGTCTACATTGTAGGACGTGCGTGGATGCTTTGTGAATTCAAAGTTCAGATCCCACGGTTCATAGACTCAGAAGGGCCCCCGAAGGCCAACTCAAACTTCAGGACGAAAGAATACTAGCCAACGAGCTTGGGTACGTTGGTGGAAAAGGAAAGCAAGTCGGCCTCAGACCCACAGCAGTCCGTGAATCTTCATGTCCGAGTGAGCACTGAAAAGAATTGTCCATCCACATGCACGACAAAAAGAAGGCTACCGCCTGAAAAGCGCGCGGTCTGCTTCAGGCCAGTTTCTCGCATGGCCACAGTGCTATGGCGATGGTTGAGTTGACCCCCCTCAACCATCACAAAACTTCACTGAAATCATTTCAGGACTTGTTAGAAAATTTTGAAAATTTGGTTGAGTTGGCCCAACTCAACCACAGGTTACTCAACCACTCCAAAAATGAAAGTTGCTTGAAATGGGCTTAAAATGGCACAAAAATCATTTTCAGCATGGTTGAGTTAGAGTCTACCCCCACCCCAGTTGAGTTGGGCCAACTCAACCAAAAGTGACCAACCATACACAGACTCGGTGTGACTACAATAAGCATGCGTCCGATCGGCAGAGCCGGACCGCGCACTTAAAAATTACAGAGCAACTTGATCCGCTGAATCGGAAAACTTGTCAGTTTTCTGGGATGTGTCGCTGGCCTCTTGCTGCACAAAGTGGAATCGACGAAAGACCAAATTTAGCATCTTCGGAAAAAATTCCAACAGTCATTTCCAGCCACAGGTGGGGAACGAAACTGTGAACCCAATTTGAAAACAACACTTTCATCTTTTGCAGTATCAAACGACGACAGATTCTCATTCAAACTCATCACTGTCTTCGACTCCGCCAACCAGGTACGCAAGTGTCTATTCAGAACAATATTCACCACACCCAGCATTTTACGTGTGTGTGTGCCAGGCACACGCGCGAGTGCCTTTCTGGTGCACCTTCTCACCTTTGGCACACCTTTGCTTCTTACGCAGAACGGGAGGTACCATCCTTACGCAAACAGTGCATGCATTTGCTGAGTTGCTGGTCGCACTAAGGAAGGCTCCCAACCGTGAAATCACCAATTTTGTTCCGCAACTGTCAAGAACGCGAGGACACACAAGCAAAAGACAAAAGCACCAGAAGCACGTTTGAAAGCGAGACAAATGTTGACCGTCCAACCTCAAGCAAGACTCATTTGAGCACATCACAAATTAATTCAGTGCAAAAATTTCTCCGGGCTAACAACCTCCAGTCGGAGGAAACAAGATCCTTTCGTCTGAGATCAAATGGCGAAAAATGCTGTCTCAACATGAACAGACTGACTGTTGTCGCTTTTTTGCTGATCAGGGCAAAAAGCTTTGCAAACAACATTCATGCACGCTTGGTGTGGCGCCTTGGGTTGTTTCCCTTTTTTCTCCTACGACGTACAACAGAGGCACGTCATTCAAAGGAAGAAAAAGAGACCCCATTCAAAGAAGGAAAATTGGCAGCCCAGAAAACACTTTTGGGTGCCATTCGTCAACCAACCCTTCGCACAAGTGAAGGAACAAACACCCAACACACAGCCAAAATCTTTCCGACTGACAACCAAACCCATGTTTTCGTTTCCAAGCCTTGGACCATCAGCCTCACCCAGCCCCTTGTACCTTTGCCCTCATTGCAGGAGACGTACGATCAGCCGCGCCTCTTGTCCTACCTCAGCACAGATCTCGCCATCATCTGTTACTCGGTGACGTCGCCTCAGTCCCTGCAGGACATTCCGGGCAAGTGGATCCCGGAGCTGCGGCGTTTCTCCCCCACCACACCCTTCGTCATGGTCGGGCTCAAGACTGACGCCAGAAACGAAAACGAACACCACCGAATCTCACAAATCAGCTCCTCCAGCTCTGGCTCCACTGACTCCACCGGTTCCTTCGAGTCTCAGAACGAAGATGAAATCATGCCCTGGATGTTGGACTACGACGAAGAAATTGAGATCGTGGACAGAAAAACCGCCAAGAAGATTGCAAGAGCAAACGGCGCCCTGGCACATGTCGAATGCTCAGCCAAGACTGGGCAGTCGGTCGACCTGCTCTTCCAAGAGATTCTGCCCCGAGTTCTGGAGCACCACAGACCCCGGAACAGAAAGAGACGCAGCCTCGTTCGGCGACTGGGAAGGTTTCTCCACGTGCGCACAACAGACGCGACTGAAGCTGGCACCAAATTGTGACAATTGGCCCCAAATTCTTGCGGATCTCTGTGTGAAAAATCACAACTGTCGGTACCACCACATGCAGCCGCTGACGACTGTCACGTTTTGTGCACAAGTCCAAGATAGATGGAACACCCTCGTTCATGTTGTCGCTTCGCTAAAACCTTGCATCATGGAGTGCCTCCGCGGTTTGTTGTTCGTTTTCTTCTTGACACCAGAGCTCTTGTGCATGTGCGTGATGAAAAGTATCTCAACGTCATTTGTAGTTTCTTGCCAAGAAGAATGCAATTGATTGTTGAAATCGTGCGCAGATGAGAAACATGTTGACAGAAACCAGGCACGGATTGGCATCACGTTTTCAGCTGGTTTCCGACACGATTGCAAAGGAAAAGTAACTCATCAAAGTTTGGAACAGATACGAGCCTGACTGAACCTGACAGCAAAACACTTCAAAACTCACTTGGTCAGTGGAAATAATTCCAGCTCACACGCGTGATTTGCCAATCGTGTATACCCAACAGTAGCTGGGGAAAAACAATCCGCAAACCTAACAAACTTGTACACCGTATTATGGCCCCCTTGTAGCCAATAAAATTTTCTAGTCTTGCCAAACACAGTATACTCGTTGTCACCTGTTTCCCTTTTTGAATGAATCAAGACCACGAAACCCTTTTGTGGTGTTTCCTTTGCCCTTCCTACACGCACTTCAACATCGCAGAACCTGTTAAAGGCTTTGTGCCGATGGGATATCGTTCATTTCTGAAAATAAATCTCCAGCAGGGAGAAAAATAGCCGCAGCCAATGCATTGAAGGCAGTTTTGAAGTTTATTTTTTCCCTTTCTATCACATTGGAAGTGTAACAAGTGAATTATCACAATTGAATGGTCGTCTCCTTCTCAAGTGAATGAGGCACAGAAACTGAGCAACAGTTTCTTGAAACACAGTGGGCATTTGAGTAAGTGAGGAGACATAACGGCGAATAAAAGCGAATGAGTTGTTTCAGACATCTCCGAATTGCAGCACCACTTTCCTCAATTAACTCAACTCGAGTTGCATGTTTGCAACCAGAAACACAACAGCCGAAACCCCTTCAACGAACAGCGGGAATCTGAGGACACTTTTTCGGTATTGACTGTTCAGTTTGAACTGGCAGCGTTTAAGCAACATGACTTTCACGAAAACACAAAGTGTTTCCACCTTTGATTGTACAACAAAAAAAGAGTCAATTTTGCACGTTTTTTCAGACCCCCAAATAAACAGCGGAAAGAAAGTACAGATTCCAGGACTTTGGATCTGACACAGTCAGCAATTCGAGAGCAGCAGGTGAAAAACACTCGACTTGCGTGACAAGTGTCATTTTCCATTATCTTGGTCAACATTTCAAAAGAGTACACAACAAAAACAAGAAATTATTGCCAATTTCTGCTTTGTACCTCCCCCAGCACGAAAAATGAATTGTCGTTCTGAGTGTTTCGTGGCAGATCAGTGATTGTTTACGACATTACACTACCTCCGCTCTCTCACTGATTTTTCGTCACAAACAGATGTTTCAGCCACGTCGACATTTCGTGGTACAAATTTTGCTGTGTGGACACAATTGAAGTGTGAATGACGTACTGGCGTCCACGTCGCAGTTGAGCGACCTCAATTTGTTCACGTGAAGCAGTCCAAATACCGGTATCTGTTTGCTCACTTTTTGGCTTTGCTGCACCCCTACATTTCAACGTTTGCGTTGACGTTTGGCACGACAAACAGCAACAATGAACACGCAACTTGCTGCCACCGAAGTGCACTCATGTTGGCGAAGAAAATTTTTCGCTTGCTCTGGGTGCCAGCCAACGTGCAAGAAAACATGTCTCACGGACTGAAAAGGTGGAGACTCATACCTCTTTCTGAAGCCCTTGTGTGGAGCACGTTTCCCCGACGTTGTTGTTTGGAGACGAGATGAAGAGGGTCGCCACACCACTGCCCACCTCAGCCTCGGTACATCCCTCGTGTTTCTCCGGGATAGAGCGGCAGTCAATGTTCTCCGTCATCCACTCAGTCTCCGTCCTGAGCCTCGAGTCTTGGTTCCCCACGACGCTCGAGTCGCTGCCGAGCGTCGATGTGTAATCCGTCGAGTTCGTCTCCTCTGCCTCCGTCTGAACAAGCACCGCCTGTTTCTCTCTCAATCCAACAATGCAGGTGGTAAGTCTGGTGTGGATGGGACTGTTCTTAGCACCGCACAACTTCAGCAGCCATTCAAGTGTCCGCAGAATGCAGTCAGTTTCCTCTGACCGGGAGGAGGTGGATTCGGCACCAGAGGAAGCCTCCTTCGGAGCGTCCAGCTCCTCCTGCACCACTGAGCAGAGAACGCCTGCGAAGTGCAGCGCTATCTCCTGAAAGAGCAAGGCACACAGGTCAATGCGAAGGTCTACAGTCCACCCACATAATTGACTGACAGAAAGGTGCTTTTACCAGAGAATGGCGCACACTTGCCTTTGGAAGGTCAGCCCCGACGGCGCTCAAACAGGCGGCGACGGTGCCTCTGCGGAGCAGCCCGTTCCCAGTCAGCATGGTCATGTAATCCGTGAAACTCTCCCAGCATTTCTGCATTGAAAACGTGCTGTTATTCAAACTGTTTGGTTCGTCTGACGGGTGGTTTTCGTTTCTCCGCCGGTTTACGGTGTGGTCAGTTGTCGACTTGATTTTGTCGAGATCAAACGCGAGTTCGCACCTCGCTGTTGTCGCCGGACTGGATCTCGTAGACTTGTTTGCTGCTGACGACGTTCTCGAAGCTGACGTGCGCGCGCAGCTCGTTCAGCCACAGCACGAGAAGACGCTGCTTCACGTCGGGACGCCACAGACGCGCGTGGCTGCAGGCTGAGCGAGAAACGCACAAATCAATTTCAAGGAAATCGCGACTTTTCAAGGAAACGTCGTGATTGCTCCACAACCTGCGCATCGAATTCAAGATCCAGGTTTGTCTGTTCTCCTCGGTCAAGATAGTTTTTAATTCTCTTCACAGTCCTTCAGAGTTGTTGCAAGGCGAAATATCTGTCATCAACAGTGCTGCTGAATAACGTACCGAGCATTGAGGCGAGGTCGACAGTCATTCTGCCGAGCAGCTTCAACACCGCTGGGACAACGTCCTGCAAGCAAATCATGATCCTTCAAGGAACACGTCTTCATTCTTCGCGCACCACGAAACAGACTCAAGGAACATACGAAATCTGAAGTCGTTGACTTCAAGGCTGTGATGGATTTCTTTACACACAATTCCTGGTTGACTGACATCAACCACGCTCACCTGTCTGCAAGTGAGGGTTTGATGAATTTGGTCCAGAATAGAACAGAGTTCCTCGGAAGAGCACTTTTCTCTCTCCGTGTACAGCTTGAACATGACCTCCTGAAATTGAATTCGAGTCATCGACATGACAAACACGGATCATAGCCACCCAATACAAGGAAAACTTCAGCCATTAACTGGTGATTTTCTGCAGTCGATCGTGAAAGTGACACGATGACCGCCTGGGTGCAGAAGAGTGTCAGGAATGTGAAGTTTATTTGCCTGCTGCAAAAGTTGAAAGCTGCTATTCTGACGCTTTGCACCTGACCTTGAGGAGAATGATGATGTCGGACGGGCCGAACTGGCACTGGTCGTGCAGAGCCTCGTTCCCAGTTGCTCCACCCGGGGGCGCTGGAGCTGCCGCCGCCAGCGGCTTCTGCAGCAGACGACTTCTGCTTTCCACGGACTGCTTGATCAGCTTGTCAAACTCAGTCTTCATCTCCTTCAACAGCATATCTGCGAGCGAAGGGAAGAAAACGTTGGTTCAACAGAAAACTTCTGTAACCCCTTCTGCACGATTGAATGGGTGGGAGTGACGCAGAGGAGTCCAGAGAAGACTCAGAAAAAATGTTATTTGGCACAGCGGTGCCCCTTCTTTGGGTTTGAATTTCAGTGGGGACAAGTCTGTTGAAGCACACAAAATAGTGTGGTGACATCTTTCTGAAATTGTTGCGCAGTCAAAAACTTCGCCGAACGTGTGTGAAGCCATAAAAACATTTGCACGCCCCCAGAAAATGCAGAAGTGGCAGTTTCACACAAAAGGAACGAACAAAACGTGAAACTTTTGTGTGCACAACAAAAAAGCGTTTCGGTCTCATGGATTTTCACGACTCAGGTCCAAAATAGCCACACACACATAACTTCCATTTCCCATACATTTCAAAACTGAATTCACCCCCTGTGACCTCGAACAATTCCGCACTGCAATCAGGGTGATTTATTTGTCTTCAAGGACAGAGTTCTTGCAACAAAGCACTCTGCCTGCACGACTTGTCAGTGCAAATTGTGCTGTTCGCTCAAAAAATCCTGAAACAGCCCGTGAGAACATCGAGCCAGACGGAAAATATGGAAACTTATCTCATACAACAATCCCCAAATGGGTTTTAGTCGTGACTAAAATTGAGGTAATTTGTCGTTTGGATCAACAAGTGAATCGACCAGATTCGTTTCAACTTCGTGCAGAAGAGTTGCTGTTCCAGCACCCCTTTTGTTTCTTTGTGCAGCCTCAGCTATTTCTGTTTTCTACGACACAATTTCGTGAAATACAACCCAGGAAACGCACGACACCACCACATTTTGACGCCCCGCTAACCACTGTGTGATTGCTCTTCCAAAAGTTTGAAGAACAAGTTTGATGTCTTCTGGACGAACTCACACGAGTATTTTCTGCTGGATAGTTGGTTGTCTGGTGTTCAAGGGCGATTCAAACTGCACGCTTCAACCTCATACGGCATTTTTTTTTTCTCCCATCAAGGTGCCAAATTCTGTCTCACATCCCGTTCATCGGGGAAATTTTGTGACAAACTGCAATTTTTTTGTTTGTTTCACAAGGAATTTGCACAGAAATCTGTTTTTCTTCATGTCCAAACATTTCCATACATTGCATATTCACGATGCATGAATCTATTCATGAGGGGAGGAGACCCAGCGCAACCTGCGATCGTCTAGAACCCTGGACAGGCGCGAGCGAATTTAGAAACTCGCAAAAAGCTCAGAGACACGACTCGCTTTGGGAGGATCCACCCAGGCTTGGCTCCGGTGTCACGACTCGAGTACCAACACCAGGGAATACCGCCTCACATCGAGACGTGAACAACGCGCCGAACTCGGACATTTCCAGCGGTTGGTCGAAAGACCAAATCTGACAAAAGCCTGACTGAAGCTGAAGAACAACTTGGATATTTATCACCAGTCTGGCAGAAGGAAGCTTGTGAGTGCTGTCCATCAAACAGTGCGGGATCTGACATCAGGACACACGAGTCAGACCAACTTTGTGTTGGGAAATTTCTACGTCAGAACAATTCGTGCGAAGAAATATTCCGACACCTTTGACAAACGAAACAGTAACGCACCAAAAACACCTTGCAAAGCAAAGTTTCCCAAGTTTCTCAGACCGAAGAAGGGAAAAGACAGACAAGCAGCAAACCCCACCGAGAACACAAGAATCGTACATCACAGCGAGATCTCATCAGGACATTCCATCATGCGGCCGAGCACAGGTTTCCTGTGTTTAGCGTTGGTTCTCGGGTTGCAGGTGAGTTGTCTTTTTCACCAGATACTTTTGCATTTGCGGGCGAAACAACACTTTTGCGAAAAACAACTGCGTGTCGACCAGTTCAAACAGTGGTTGTCAAAAGCACATTCCCCTCGGCAGGAATGTTCGGGCCAATGGAGGTGGAACGGCCAGACCTCTCAACAATCAGGCAACATACGCAACAACGGACCCCAACCACCGCAGCAACAGGCCTGGTCCTTCCCGAGGTGAGTGACCTTGTTTTATCAACTCGTGCGAAACTTGCGCCAGTTGCCAACAAATCTGGTCGCCGACGCTTCAATTGATAGAAAGACTGAAGCAAGACATTCCGTGAAACTGGCACAGAAATTACTGTGACAAGCTTCCTGAACTTTACTGAGGGTTGCATTTGGGCTTCGTAAAAATCTATTGAGAAGCTTCCACGGTTCATACGCCCATAGCTTTTCAAACAATTGGATCGAAAACTTCTGATGAAACCTGCACAAAACATCAACAGGTTGAAGTCTGGACATCCCCTCCCTGTGCTTTGATGTGCAGAGTCCAAAGTCCTTCAGACACACTGAAGACTTCAACAAGGGGGAAGGAAAGGTGTGCTGAACTAAATCTAACAAGAACAACATGAAAATAAGTATAGAAGGACACAGACGGTTCCCTCAGAATCCGCACCGTGGCAATGATTGTTTATCTGACACCCCTCGAGAGAACGGTCTCATAGCGCGCACTTCCGCCGCTCTCTTCACAGGAACGGAAGGCGTGGGTCTCCGTCCGGAAACCTACAGCGTCTCCTCAACGCCAACAACAACGGCGCCCGTCGCGCCGACACCAACTCTCAGGGAAACGCCGGTGACCGTGGCGTCGAACTCGTTCCCAACGGCAACAACGCCGGCTTTCCAGGGACGAACCGCGGGCCCCCCGGCGCTCCCGGCACCAACCGCGGGGTACCTGGCACGCCCGGATGCATTGGTGCCAACTGTGACATCAACAACTGCGAACTGCGCCTCCGGAACGCCAAGGTCGGTTTTCTGCTCAGCCTCGTCTGGTAAAGCAACAACAAACAGCTGGTCAAATTCCCGTTGTTTCCTGTTGAATTTTGAAAGCTTGAAAGCTGCTGATGCTTTGTAAATTTCCCTGTCGGGTTATGTTTTTCAGTTCATCTTGGACGAGATAAAGAAGCAAGTCAGTCGCCAGATTCAACAAACGGAAGATGCCATCCAGCGGATGCAACCACAGGTCGGAGGTGAGCCAACTCAGCCCAACAAATGCACGACCAACAGTTTGACAACCAGCCACTGACTGCTCTCAACGCGAGTTCCGTTAAACATCAGGGGTTTGAGGTTTACGGATTGCATTCGTCCACCTTGCCGCTTTCCTGTGTTTGCAGTTGTGGGCGGCATGGGACCCCCAGGACCTTCCGGTCGGAAGGGGCGGACGGGACCACGGGGACAGCTTGGTGAGCAAGGACCGGCAGGATCCCCAGGTACGTGCGCCTGTCTCACTTTTGTGCAAGAAGAAACAACAAAGTCACACACATCCAAAACGTAGCAGACCAAACAAGGAAACACAAGAACCACAGAATGACGCTCGCCAACAAACAGTTTTCTTTTGACCAACTGGGCAGTCACAGATGCTTTTCTTCTCCGTACTTGCAGGAGAGCGTGGAAGTCCAGGCCCTTCAGGTCCACGGGGACCAGTGGGTCCGCGGGGATTTCCCGGACCTGCCGGACCACGCGGAGAGCCGGGTGAACAGGGTGCGCGGGGCGAGCCGGGCCTCGTAGGCCGCGACGGGGGCCCCGGCACGGACCGGGGTCCGCCCGGTGCGACCGGGGAAACGGGTGCGTCTCACGTGGCTCGTTTCAACTGAAAAACTCGTCTGCATCCTGATTTTTCCTCATGTGACACACACGCAAAAGATCAAAACTCGGGTTCACACGCCAACCTGTCCAACCTGGCCACACACTTCTGGCAAAACCTCTCTTTCAAACACAAAGCTACACAACTCGACAGCCAAACAGAATCGATCCCATCAAATCGGATGTGACTTCTCAGGTTTACCGGGACCGGACGCTCCTCGGCCCTGGAGTCCTGGAGCCACGGGATCCACCGGTGCGACGGGCGCCCCCGGCTACCAGGGCGCCACGGGTTTCCCAGGGATGCCGGGCCCCAGAGGCTTCCAAGGACCAGCCGGACCCATGGGACCCATAGGACCACGCGGCATGCAAGGAAGCGTCGGCTCAACAGGTAACGTGCTTCAGCGCAGAGCACAATGGAAACATTTCCTTGAGAGATCAACAAACTGTTAGCACACGCCGACTCCACGGTTGTGACGACACCTGGGTCCAGACGCACTTTCCTGTCTAACTGAACACTTTTTCGCACTCTTGGGCTGGACCATTTGCCACTGGGAAGAATCAAAATCCAGACACCCAATACTGACCGCAACAAGCTTCAGCAAAATGGTTGTTTGTAATAGTCCCTGTGAGAAGTCGTTATCAGAGTTCCCATTTTGTCTCCAGGACCAGCGGGTGCAATCGGTGCAACGGGACCACGAGGACCTGAGGGAGAAGGAGCTGGACCTGCAGGACAACCTGGCGCTCCAGGGGTTCAAGGTCGTCCAGGCAGCCGCATTGGGAAGGACGGAGCACCGGGGGCTCCGGGGTCTGCCGGTCCCCCAGGACCGCCGGGATCGCGAGGCGAAATGGGGTCTCCTGGACCATCAGGCCCCCCAGGAGAAGTAGGCTTCGCCGGGGGTCCTGGGTTCCCAGGTGTTCCAGGGAAAACGGGGGCAACGGGACAAAGCGGGCTTCCTGGGAGAAGGTCCAACCTGGTGGGGCCACCCGGAGAACCGGGGGCAACTGGGCCATCAGGGGGCGCACCAGGTGCACCAGGCAGGCCAGGGGAGAGAGGCGCAGACGGTTTTCCTGGATCTCGAGGTCCAGCAGGACGCCCTGGGGCACCGGGACTTGCAGGCGCAGTAGGGAGTCCCGGTGCCCCAGGTCTTCGGGGTGAACCTGGAGTCGCCGGTGCTCCCGGCGGTGGCGCAGGTCCCCCGGGGGCCACGGGGGCCACAGGAGATCCAGGGGAGCGCACCAACATCGCCGGGCCAGCGGGCCAGCCTGGGCTCCCGGGAATACCCGGAAGAACAGGCGCCACTGGAGCGACAGGTCCCGCAGGATTCCCCGGGCCTGTCGGCGTACCAGGCGCCAGAGGTTTCCCTGGGCGATCCAACTAATTGTCTTTTCGTCCAAATGAAAAATTCTGTCTCCGTTGTCACGACGACCACAGACACATTGCATTCAAAGGAACAAAAAACAGCAAACACCACAAAAAAAAAAAAAACTTTCATAAAGAATATCATTTTGGCACCTGGCACCTTCGAAACACATTTCCACAAAACACCCGAAATCCACAAACCTTTGAAATATTCACGAAAGTCTGTTTGGAACATACAAGGCACTTTTGGTTCGACAGATATGCAGTGGGTTTCTCACTGAGAAAACAATGTGAAGTGGTCTGACTGACACCCAACTCTCGGTCATTCTGAACAGTCCTGGCAGCAGTTCCAAAGTTGGCGAGTTCACCTCAGATTTGCCCGCACAAAACTTGCAAAAAACAATCTCACAACATTTCCAGACGACAAATTGAGTTGCGAAGAAAGAATCAACTCAAAATTCTTTCAGCTGTTCTGTGCCTTGTTGACTTCATGAGGTCAAACTCTTGGGAGCTGCAGCTTTGAGATCGGCCTGTCGCCAAACTTTGTGTTTTTGTTTTTCAAAAGTTGCGATTCTTCGTTGCCCACAGTTTCAAAACCAAATTTTCAGGTTCAGCTGCAGATTTTTTATGTTTCTTCCACCAACCTTTTCGTTTGTGTGTTTCTAATATTGATAGTCGGACTTTCCAACAATATTTCATCAAACCCGGCCTGTGCAGGCAAATTTGACGCACCAGGAACCACAACTGTGTCAAAAACTCGAACTCTCAGCTCCAAGTTTACAACAAACCTTCCACCTCTTTTGTCGAATTGGATCAGTTGCAGACATTCATTGAAATTTCACACGCACTCCTGACGCATTGTTTCTCAATCAGAAACAACATTCAGAACAAAGAAATATCTTTTCCACTGTCAACACCACAAAAGATGTGCAAAGTTCAGAATAAACTTGGGCGTCAAAATTCAACACGATGTCACCGCGTGTTTTGAGCGTCGCTCTGATCCACACACATGAACCACCTACAGGAAACACTCAGAACAAAACCCTCCGCTGTCACATTCGACGAACCGACATGCTTGACTTACTTGTGCTGATGTGTGTCGCCAACCAAGAGCTGATCTTCTCCCTCGCAACCCGACAGCAAATTTGCGTTGCCACGGACACCACTGGACCGCACTCCTCTTCAGGCAGCAACAAAGGTAGCGCCTCCTGGCACTTTACGTCCGTGTACCTGTGTCCCAAACAGCGACGTTTCAGTCAGTAAGACCATTTTCAAACGTAAACTGCAGAAAGGATTTCAGCGACAAGTTTACCAAAAGAAAAATTTACCCGTGGGCTTCAGAAGTTGCGTCGTCGCGGGCGGTTTGAGCAGTTTTCAGAGCAAAGTCCTCGAACTTCACCTCAGCCTTTTTCTGTAATGAAAACGAACAACTCATAACATTCCAACGAGACGCGAGAGGCCGATTGTGCAAGAAGGTCAAAATTTATCCGTCTCAGAATATCTATTGATCCTGCGTGTTCAAGTCCTGAAGGGCGCGCTTCGACCGTTGAGGTTGGTTTCTAACATGAATCGCGAACACTCAAGCGCGTACTTTCGTCCGTCTCTCCACGGGATCCTCTGTGATGTTCGCGACAATTTCTCGAACACAAGTCGAACATCGCTCGAGCAGTTTTGGCAGCGTGTGCGCGCGAAACCTGTAGAAACAACAGCAGACGTGTTCAAGTGCTTCAAACGACCAGTTTCTTTCGAGTGCGTCTGGAGAAACCTTTTTGATCTCGCCCTTGCCTTTTGATGAAGTTGGACGAAATTCTGTCGCCAACAAAGTCCACCGTTCTCTTCAGCGAAGGAGGGTGGTTGTGATAGAAGTTGTCTTCCAACTGAATCTGAAAAGCGTGAGTGAGGGCTCAGGTATTAGCGTCTTTCTCTGGATGTCATCCACAGAATAACGAAACAGAGTGAGTCCACCACAAACAATGACCACGAAAACCAATGCAACCTGATGGCAAACCGTGGTCTTCACGATGCCTTGTGGTTATGATCAGGCCTCAGTTTCTGTCAGTGCAAAACACAGGCTGACCCCATTGAGACTCGTTTGTGCCTGACGGCGTTTCACCTGCAGCTGCTTCTCGGACGGCGTCGCGTCGGACTGCACCTCCTCCGTGAGCGGTTTGATTTTGCGGATGTTGTTTCCACCGTGGATGGTGCCCAGCGCTGCGGCAAACAGCAGAGACTTGGCCTCGCCTGCAGAGACACGATAACAGGTTGCAGACTCGCACTGCTCGAAAACAGAACATTCCACATTCCAACAAGATGCCACCAATTCTCAACAAGTCTGTTCCACAGCTGCCGAAACATGTTGCATTCGTGGTGTTGCACAAAGAATGCTCACTGATGAAATGAAGCTGATATCTAACGTACCAAGGTAAGGGCAGCACGTGTAGAGCAAAGAATGGTCAACCAAGTCAATTTGATCCTGCAAGCAAAACACACAGAATGCAAACTCAAAACATCAGAAGCCACTCCATTCGAAAAGCAAAACTTGGCTCTGCAATTTTCTTGGTCAACCGTTCGAAAAACAACCAATATGACAATTACCAAGGAAGATTCTGAAACGCGGACAGCTTCTTCAGGTGAGCTGCTCTCGGTGAAGAACAGTCCTTCCGGAAACACTGATTGCTGCAAATGAAATGATGATGCGTTTATGTTGTATCTCTGGCTATGACACAAGTCACAAGACCTCACAGGACATAGTTCGGTGATTACTACTTACCTCAAACAACCACCCCAAATTGAGCAGAATCAACGCGCACGAAAACGACGTTGTTTTGTTCCGGGAAAACTGCTGACTCACTTCTCTGATGAAGCAGAAAGAATACAACAATAAATCGTTTCCCCTGCCAGCTCAAAGTTGTTTCCAAATGTGTAACCAGTCACAAATGTACCTGTAGATTTGCAGGAGGATGATGAACACAATCCTGTGCGCGTCCAGCTTCGAGGCCAAACTGTCCATCTGAGAGAGATACTCCACAACCCAAGGCACTGTCAATACGACGGTTCCGTTCTTCCTCGCGTCGCGTAAACACACAGCCAGGTTCACCGACGGATTCACCTGTGTCAACAATTCAAAACTGATTGCTGATACTGTCTCACGAGGAGATTGTTCGTGGTTTCCGTTGAGAGTCAGCCTGGTCCTTGGGGCAAAGACACCCTGACCTCGACCCTTGTGTAAGATTGCCACTTGTTTTCGCACCAATCACTTGCAGAATAAAATTGGCAAATGGTTTCGTCGCCTGCAGCATCATGCCTGTATCTTCCTTCTCAGCCATATTTCGGAGCCACCCCTGTGTAACTCAGAAGCAGTCCCGCACTCACCGCGTTCCTGCTCGCGACGTGGTCCCGCTGCAGCACCTCGGGCAGCTTCTCCTGCGCGCGGAAGGGCAGGAAGCTGAGGAAGCCGAGGAACTTTCCCAGCAGCCGCAGCGTGAGAAGCGCCGTCGTGAGCTGCTGCCGCTCCGGCCCCAGCTCCGCCGCGTCCACGTCGGCGTCCATCTCCGGAGACAAGATCTGCAGCTGGTTCAACTGAAACAATGCAATGAAAACGATTTGCCAGACCGTCCGACTGCACCAAGGCGTCACAAGGATTTTGGTTGCTGATCGTACGTGGACCGTTTCGGGTTCAAAAGCTGAGAGGACTCCGGTTTTGAAGTGAATTTCGAAAGTGCTGAATAGGGAATGCGTCCATTTGACGGGCACAGATAGATATCAATGACATCCAAAATCAGAAGCACAAACCATGCTGTACATCTCGACCACAACAACCAGTACTGGACAGAAAGTGGGGTCTCACCTTCGCCACTCTGGCAGTGATGGCAGCGGTGAGGTGGTGGTTGAAGGTGTACGAGTCCGCGGCCACGATGAAATCGCGGAAGAACTCCTGGTCCCCGGGGAAGGACGGCGCGGGTACCGGGCTGCCCGCTGCCTTCGACGGCATCACAAAACGCTCCTGCAACCTGCAGGACCAATCAACTTGAGATGCACGAATTATCCGAATGCCATTCGCACACTCAACTTTGTGATGTTTTCAAACGTGATCTGATTTGAGTTGCAAAACTTTAACATAAACACAAACTGATTGCCGAAAAACAACTTGTTGTGAGCTTTCTCCGAACAACAAAATGCCAGCGTGTGTGTCCGACACGAGGGACAGGCAAAACTCACATTTTGTACTTCTTGGGGTCGGTCTGCCTGAGTCGACTGAGCTCTGACACTTGCTCATCATCCCCTTCCTCCTTGAAACTCGCATCTCCTTTGCACATCTGTTGCGTCAACGAATCAACACATTACGTTTACATTCGGCCTTCACCATGTGACCGAAAGAACGCGAGGCAATCATTCCCACGCACTAACCTGGATCAAGGCCTCGTGGAAGAGCCGCGCGAAGTGGATGTAGTTGGCCATCTCAGTTTTGGAAGCGACGAGGTTTTTGATGCGGTGTCCCAGCGACTCGCTCAAGGACCAACCGCCGGTGAGGCGGTTCTCCTGCCACTCTCGGTGCAGCGCGTAAAACTCATCCCTGCAGGACACAAAAACAGTTTGTACAGTACAATAGGGAAATCCCCTCCCCCCAGCTCGCGGATTGTAATTCTGTCAGGCTTGAGCACACAAACAACCGAATTTTCTTCCACGAGACAAAATCATGTCAGACACTCATACCCGTCACACTGAACACTTCAACTGCCTGTCATTTATCCACGTACCTCTGCTTTTTGTTGCGCTGGAACGACTGATTGTTCGGGAAATTCTTGTTGCCATCATTTTCCGTTTGATACGCAACACCACCGATGGGAGACTGGGGATACATGCTCAGTCTCTGTGAACAAAACCATTGTTTTGGTCACTGAACCAGACCAGCACTTTGAAACATCAGCTCTTGTACACACACTGAAATTAGCTTCTCACCCTTGTTGGACAGTGTTCCTGCAGATCGACAAGCTGCTCAACCAACACAGGCTGAAAGTCTCGACCAAACTCTTCGATTCTGGGGTTCTGTATCAGAAGCTTCATTGTGCCTTTGTCCAGCAAAGTCAGAAGCCTACAGAAGCAAAACAACAACGTTGGTACAAGTACACACAAACATTGCCAGTTCCTCACGAATTCCAAGTGGGAGATGTCCAACAGGCAAGAAAAGGAAATGGTGCCGAACCTTTGTTGAGTGGCCAGCACCTTCACAGCAAAGTACACGGCATTGTGCACATTTCCCAAGTGGTTTATCTCATCCAGTTCTGCAACAAAATGGAAGAGACCACATGATCAGATCAGATGTCAATGGGTCGCAGGTGAGAAACAGAAACACAGCGGAAGGACAGAAGTTCGCACCGGAAAAGACGTCGTCGGTGAGACTGTCGAAGTCCCCGGCCTGCACTGTCAACAGTTGCAGGACGAAGTAGAACTCAATCATGAGATTTGGCACCAAATTCACTGCAAAATCAAAGTTAGAATTCCAGGTGTCTTTTGCCAGAAAAGTACGAGGATCGTCTCAAAATAGACCGATCGGAGGACCATAAAGTATTCTCACAAGTACAATTGTAGATTCTATGTGTACCAACAAGAACATCACAAGTACCGTAAAATCCCGCGTATAAGACACCCTTTGGATGCTCAAAAATTAATGCCAAAAATGGGGGGTGGTCTTATATGTGAGGATTAGACTTTTGGTATCAAAATGAGCATTTTTTTTTGAAGTATCAAAATGGGGGGTGGTCTTATATGTGAGGATTAGATTTTCAACATCATTGATCAACAATATTACAAAAATCATAAGTCAAGAGTAAAAATAAAAAAAATGAAGCATGAAAGAAGAGTAGATCAATCAAAAAATCATTAAAATTGAGTTTAAATTGGGATAAAATAGAAAATAGTTACCTGAAAAGGGTACATTTGTAACTTAGGGAAAAATTTAAAACAAAAAACCTTGGGATGGGAAAAAGTATTTAGAAAAAATCATTTTGAAGCAGAATTTCCCAGATTTTGATTCAGAAAAACCTAAAATTTGTGTATATGAACAAATTTTCTAAAAATGTAAAAAAATAGCTTTGTACTGATTTTGTGGTTGAAAAAGGGGGGTGGTCTTATACACGAAGGGGTCTTATACGCGGGATTTTATGGTACATCTTGCCCTGCCTTGTAGTACCTTCTATCCACAAAAAATTAAAATTTTTGTACTCATGAGTACAACTGTGTATTCAAAAAAATACACATGTAATAATCTATCCTACACTACAATGACAATTTTATCCAATTTTTAAACAGTCAGAAGAGGTCATTTGGCCATGATCACAAGATCCCTGAACTGTGGGTTGAGGAGCTGCACCAAATATATTTATGTGGCACAGGAAGTTTTCATTTTTGACCAAACACAAAGACGTATGGTCCTCCAATCGGTCTATTTTGAGACGGTCCTCGTAGTATTTTTCTGGCATTTTTCAGGTGTGAAGAACTCGTCAGAACGTACCGTGTAGACAACCGGCGTAAATATCGACCAAGACATTCACAAATTCCTCGTTCGTCACGCTTTGTCGAGAAGGTTTCACGTGCTCTGTTAGACTTGGCAATTGATGCAGTGCATTTTTCAGATTCTGCAACAAAATTACTGTTTGACTGGACAAATTCTCAGACATCAGAACCAAATCTGAAGTTGTGACAGAACTGCGTTCACTGCGTGATCATGTGATGTTATCTCACTTCCAGTTTGGAGGGTGTTGTGTCCATTTCTGTCAAAATCCTTCCTTTGCCTTTCGGAGTCACAACTTCAAGAGACTTTGCTTCCCTGATGGCAAAGACAACAGGAGTCGTGACACAGACAATTTTATCTCAACAGTCCCAAGTTCTCGTGGTAGATAATACAGAAAGACACTTTACCTGACAAGCTGCTGCCTTTCTGTTTGAGGTATCAGACGAGAACTTTTCGTGTCGAATGAAATGTCTTTTGAGTCATCTACAATTGGCAGAAATTGTTATTTGTCTTGTGTGTTACTTTTCCAACGCTAAATCGCGCAAGTGCTTGTTGAGTGACTTACTGGATGAAGTGGGTGAAGGCTCTTCTTTCACGCTGAATGCGACATTGGTGACGGGTGACGATTCCTTTTGTGGTACAATCCTCTTTGTTGAGAACCCCGATGAACCTGGAAGAAAACGCAGCGTGCCAATGGCAAACTTCAGCCACCACAGCTGCGACTACAAGCAGTAATGCTGACAACAGGATACACGGCGATCTACAAACCTTCGTTGACACGTGTGGGTGCGATGCGTCTGGAAGGTGTGATCAATTGTGCACTGAAAATGACACAATGTCAATTCAAAACCAGAAACAAGATCTTGTCCTTTTTCTGTGCGATAGTGATCAGGGCAGAAACAACCGCGGCTGCCACAAAAAGATGTTGAGTAAGACTGGCAGTGACCTGCCAGTTTCGATGCTGATTGTGAACAACTTCGATCAAGAACAACAAATCAACTCACTTGTTGGGCAAGTCAGCAGAGACAGGTGATGCGAGACTGGGGAACTCCTCGCGACTGTCCAGGCTGAACGAGGAGGACTTGCTCTGCAACCACAAGCGCACGCGTTTTGGATAGAAGCACTCAAACCCATACATTCCAAAAGTTCCACATCTTCCCTTTTCATTCCAAATACGTATATGTGTGTACTGTTGCACCCACCTGTGCGGAAGCGTTGAATCTTTCTCTTTGTTCCTTCTTCCTGGAGGACTTCTTGCTGCCGGAACCAGGGGTTGGGCTCACAAGGAAATCTCCAATAGTGAATGAACTCGGGCTGGGAAACATGTTTGTCCACGATTGTCTCGCACTTCCTGAACGATCTGGTGTTTTTCTGTGTCTCCTGTGTCCGGAGTCCACACTGCTCTTCCCGCCCGTACTTCGATTGAAACTCGACGATTTGTCCCGAGAAGTGTCTGGTGTTTTGAATCCACAGCTGCTGTCACTGAAAACGCTGCTGTCTGTTGTGGACGTTCCTCTGGATCTGGGGACGGGTGGAAGGCCTTCAATTTGGCCTCTGCTAAACATCAATGATCTGCTTGCAGCACTCCCACTGTTTCCTGAGACTGGAGTACTGTGGAAAGTCTTCAGTGGTGCATTTGAATTCTTGTGCTTCCTGAAACTTGCTGGTGTTTTGGCTGGAGACTGGTTGGTGGATCGGCATCCTTCCAGGAGGCAGGAAGTTTGGTCGCGAAGATAGTTGAGAAAGAACGGGACGAATTCGTGCTTGACCCTGTCGTAGTCTTTCAAAGCACCAGCCACCTAAATCGATCAATAATTTGTGAGACCAAAACACGTCACACACGATCAGAACTCAAATCACGAGGCGATCGAATAGTGAGCGATAATACAAGTATCCAAACTTTCGTGATCGCTTGAGTTCTTATTCTCGCATTACATCAACTTTGCAACGTTGCGAAAATATACTCACCCCAGGTTCTTTACTTCTGAGCCACTCAACCACTCCAGAAGCTGATATTTGCTTTTCAAAGGCCAATTTCAAAATATCAGCCATTTTCAAAAATTTGCCAGCGCGGATTCTAACAAAAACCTACAAACGAATTCTAATGTTGACATTTTGGCTTGAATAGGAAATTAGTTTCAAAGCAAATATTTGATTAACTGTCAACTGAATAACACGTCTCTTTGTCGCATGGTATCCTCATTTCAGTGCGTTGATTGTTGGGAATCAAAACTTCAAAATTGCGGCTTTTGATGAAGGAGGTTTCTGAACCGGAAGTGAAACCATATTTCGCGGGAGTTTTTCTTTGCAGTGCTGAAAATTTCTTTGATCTTTGAAAGCTTTGACAGCAAACAGGGAAGGATGCCAAAACGAGACAATCCGTTTGGAGATGGTTCTCCTATACAGCTGAAGTCACACATTGGCACGAAAGAAATTGATTTGGGCATCGCCCACGGAGCGAAAATGCAGGAAGTTTACGGTAAGGGACTGGATCCTCTTGAAGGAATCCTAAGTGAGATTACAGACAGATATGTCACTTGCGCTTTCTGACTGCAACAGATTTTTGATTCCAAATGCCTGGATGAAGCAACCAGTATGGTGTTAAAAACTGTTTCGTGGTTCATAAAAGTAACATTCGTCGACTTCCATCGCACCTATCTGGCTAATGTGGAGTGACTCGGGTCGGCTCAAATGTGGAAAACCACTAACCTTACTGTTGAGACAAATGCACGTTCATCGCCAGTCGGATGACCAAGGTGTGGAAACACTGGTTCCTGATGGGCGCAAACACAGCAAAATAGTCATCACTTGATTGATCACACTGGCAGCAAGGGGTGATCGATTCTGAGCATGAGCAACCAAGATCAATTGCCATGATATCTCTTGTTTTAAAAAGCTGAATGCTTCCACTTCCACTATATCAGCCATGTTGCAAAAGAGAGAGAAAAACCCTTGATCATGTGACCTCCTGGGAGGGGAGGGAATGCTGGGTAATTGCCAGCAAAATAGCAGAATTTTGATATTAAGCATCTATTCCCTGTCTAATATATATATTTATTGTAAAAATATTCAGAATAATTAAAATTGTCTGTAGAGGCCAGCGCCCCCTGGTGGGGGAGGAGTGTGGTGTGACACACCAGCCTCAGATGTTAGAACCACGCCCAAAGATGGCACCACTGAGAGGTCAATAAATACAGAGGTTCCCGCCCGCGGGGACAGTCTCTCCTGAGATACCAACCAGTGTGTTTGTGATATCACTACATAATGCAGAACCGTGACAGTGAAAGCAACCTCACTTGACTCTATCCAGGGAATTTAAACTTGCAGACAAGACGAAACACCTTCTGTTCGCTGGATCAAAGAAATCAACATCGTCTCATAAGTGTGAAATGGAGGTGGATGAAGCTCCAAAGCCTTTGCCTGGTCAGCTGCGACTGGACTCTGACGGCCAAATCTTTTACCAAGAGAGCAAACCGGCGACGAATGGTCTTGGACAAGGAACACACACTTTCAGGTGCGCAAAGAAAACACATCACCGTTGCACACATCTTGCACCGGCGCCATGTTTCACTGAATTTGTTTGCAGTTTCAGAATGGAGACTGATCACGGCAATAACAACAACCACCTGGTTTTGCCTGCTGGACAGCTTCAAATCGACTCGTCGGGTCACTTGGTCGCTGGGATGAAGGGTGAGTTTGTTGTCGAAAGTCACACAGCAAACAAATAAAAAATTTCGTGTTGTTTGCTTCAGTGTCAGAAAATAGGAATCTTTACAGGATGCAAAATGATGATCTTGCGCTCAAGTCTCTTCTCGGAAGGGCTGCTGGGTACTGAGCGTTGTGTTCGGTTGTGTTTTTGCAAGTTGCAGCTGCTTGGCGTTGCGTAACCTCAAAGTTTTGGAGTTTGCCTGTCTCAAATTGCAGTCACTAACGGGTGGCAGATATATATTCCAGTTCTACTCTGACAGGATTGTGATCAATTTGTTGCAGTTCCTCAACCGAGCCCAGTGTCACCAAATTCTTGTCAGATGTGCAGCAAACGATTGGAACGCTCCATCGTTGTGTGCAGTTTCTGCGAGCGGAAACTCTGCGCCGACTGTGTGCACGTTTGCGACAACTGCAGTGGCAACTTCTGTCACCTTTGCTCTGTTGTGAGGTGAGTCATGTTTCCCATTTTTGTTTGACAAAGCCTCTTTGGCGTTCAATCGTCAATCCGCAAGTTGCAAGCGAAAAGTAGAAAAGGTGTACAGACGCAAAGTGTTGGTGGGTTCCAAGAAACTCTCTTCGTGGATGTCTCCCAGTGGGCCTTCCTGTAGCTTTTGGCATCTGGTGGGAAGTTTTATCTGGTTACAGTGGCGTTGCTTACGGTTTGTCGGTTGCACGATATTTGTTCAGCATGTCGGCTTTTGAAATTGCAGTTACGAAGGCATCGCGGATGGGGTTCGCTGTTTACAGTGCTCTTGACGCCTGCAGCGCAGCCTGTTCCCGTGATGTGTTTCAAGCCGGCGGATAGGAACTGCTGAAAAAACGGACTGAAGCTGCTGCATTCCTGACTTGTGGAACGCAAACACGCAGTGAGGTGGTTTGGAAATCCAATCTGTACGAGTATGTTGCTTCCAAAAGAAAGGACTTGTGCCTTGTTGGTACCTCAAGGAGGTGAGGAAGAAGGAAAGACGACAGTGGCTCTGCATGGAGAAGAAACAGTTGCGTTTGGTGCGTGTTTACGTTCGTTTCCACAATTTTGCGTTGACGCATTCCGCTGTAGGTTGAGCAGCAGCCCCAGGAAACGTAACGTGCAGTCAGTGTGAACGAGAAACCGCCATTTATGGCCTGGCTTGGAAGGAAAAAGAGCTGCTTGCATTTCGTATCAAAGAATTCCTTTTTGCAACTTGGTCACCGCGTGGTTTATCCAGTTGGATAGAATTGTGTGCTGACCATCCGAGATGAGTTTTGTCTGTTCAGACGTTTGCGCAGTTTTATCACGAACGTGGGAAATGTGTTTTTCTTTCAGGTTGAAGTGTTTTTGTTGTTTTCTGGAGACACTTGTGTTGCATTGATTGATCCTTCTGAAGCATCCAGGCTCTCAACAGCACTGAAGTTGTTTTTTGCAATCTTGCACACTTGCTGTGCGTGTACAGTTGTAGTCGTTCAGTTCTTTGTGGATCCTCACAATGGTCGTGCAAGTTGTCGTATTTTGTGGCGTTGTATTGTCAGTCAAGTTGCATGTTTCTTCCATTTTGAATTTTGTGCGTGTTTCAGTTTTCTGAGCTTGAACTGTGTTTACAAGAGAAACAGTTTCAAGTTTGTGGAATCATGGTGAACTGAGAAACTTACCGTTGGAGTTGTTCTATTTTGCTTCTATTGTAAACAGATTAGAATCAGTATTTGAGACGATAATAAACGAGCTGTTATCAAAGATGCATATCTGTCAGAGATCTATCGTCACCAGTGATCGGGAGTCATAATTTTGAGCCTTGGCCTCCAAACGCTCAGTTCAAGATAGTTGTTTTTGCTCAGCTGTTTCTCTCACGTTTCTGAAATTGCAACAATACAAACGTTTTGTGACGGGGCGAGGATGTGACGAGTTTATCGCAAGGATTCAGTCACAGTCTGGAGAGTTTTTCTCGGAAGACGGCAACACTGCGTTCGTCTGGTGTTGCGGCAGTTGAAACATTTCTGGCATCTTTGATCGGCGCTTCGGGTGTGCAGCAAAACAGACATGTCGTTTTCCTTCGGAGGCACCAAGTACAGAAGGGACAGCTACGTGAGTCTGTCCGAGGCGTCGCTCACGTCGCAGCCGCTTCCGGGAACCAGTCGGAAGAAGTCGCTCGTCATCGTCGGCGTCGACTGGAGTCGACAGGCCTTCCAAACCTTCAACTGTGAGTTAAAAGCACTGTTTTTTGCAGGCCTCGCAGACAACTCTGAATTTCTCAAACAATACATCTACAAGTTTGCAGGGTACCTGGATCACCTGAACAAACCTGACCACGAGGTTCTCCTGGTGCACGTGGCTGACCCTCCGTACGTGTCCAGCGAACGTGAGTTTCCCAACTTTTAGCGTCGGCCAAAAATTACGTCGTGGCAAGTTCGTGCGTTCAAGAGCGTGCAAAATCATCATCATCTCGTGATGCGCAGACCGACTTTCTCGTCTCTGCTGCAGAGGCGATGTACATGAGTCAGGAGCTGTGGGAGGAGATGCTGTCCAAACAGAACGAGCGGCTGCTGAAACTGACCAACAAGTACGCGGCCAGAATGAGACTGCAGCAGGTCAGAAGTCCTCGTTCTTCTTCAACCAGTCGAAAATTTGTGGTGTCCACCCCCTCTCTGCGCTGGAAATTCTTGTTGCTCGTCAAATTTATTTCTGAAGCATTCCTTTCCGTTGCAGGTTTCTGGATGCTTCCGAGCTGTGTTCCACAAAAACGTTGCCGATGCTTTGGTTGAGGAAGCGAAGGAGGAGAAAGCCTGCATGATCGTAGTCGGGAATCGAGGCACCAGCGAGACCAAACAATCCGTGCTGGGCAATGTCAGCAACTACGTCCTGCACAACGCGCACTGCCCCGTCATGATTTGTAACGAGGGGCAACCGGAGGACAGTCCAACCATCAGGGACAAGGTGCTTGTGTATTTCTAACTGGTCAGTGTGATACGGCGGGCGCAGCTGCTTTTCTTGGCTGCGAGATATTCTTACACTTGGAGACACACCAAATCCACAGCTTTCCATTGTGTGATGGTCATTTGGACTGAGACCACATTGACCACGAACTGCTTTGGTCACAATGTAAATTTGGTTCAAAGACATGGAAAATGGTTCATTTGGTTCTATGACGTGGACAAATGCTCAGCTTACTCTTTCTCTTCGTTTTCTCTTTCACCATTGTTTCTGATGCGAGCGTTGTGAGCAGGCTAAGATCTTTTGTTCTGAAGATATCAGGTGTTGTTTTCGAATCACCTCAGCCGCATCTTTCGCACGTTGTAGCCGCCCGAGGCGTTGTGCCTGTTTCAACTTTGAAAGGCAACACAGGCAGTTTTTACAGTCGTGATGTATAACTGAGAAATAAATAAGCTTTGGGGTCAACTGGAGGCAAAGCAACAACTCCGTTGTCTTTATTCGGATGAAGCGTTCAAAACAATCAGTTCAAGCAACAGGGTGTGACCTCAAACCTGGCAGGCGCCTCGAAACAAGTTCACGGATCACAAATGTTCAGACGTCGCGACTTGATGACAGTGACTCTCGCAGTGATTATGTGCGTGACCGCTGGGGTTTACTTCACAATCGTGGTGAGTCCAGCACATTTCAGAACAAATTTTACAAACATCGCACACATGAACAAATCACAAACACAGGCAACACTGCGTATCATCACACTTGAAATTTTATCATCACTGATCTGCTTCCTTGTCTTTTCAAAAGGCGAACACTTTGCCAAAAATCATCACACGAACAGTGAATCAGCCAAACAGGACACCACCACGCGAGAACAGGCGCTACACTGACCAGAGCGCTCTGCAGGCGAACCTGCGTCGCGTCTGCCGTGAACACAGAAGTTTGCCCTTCAAGTTCAAGTTCGGGATGCCAGTCGACTTGATCTTGACTGACGAAAACCACCAGGTGCTTTACGGAGAAATCCCCAGGTGCGCGTCGTCGCTCTGGAAAAAGCTGATGGTTGTGCTGAGCAGCAGAATGGGAAACTTCACCAAACGAAACTTGACCGAAATGCGCAAAGTGAAAAACGATTCGCGTCAAGCACGAAAACTCAGACAGCAGTTTTGGAACATCACACACGAACAATTCTACATCAAACAGGTGAGACAAACTCTGAAACTTCGTTTGGCGCGCACAGCGTACACGAAATGAGAACAAGCGAAAGAAAGGACTGATTTTGCTTCTTTCAGTTTGGCCTGGTGTATCTTCCCAGACTTGCTTTTGACGAGGGACGGGTACGAATTGAGCACTCCTTTGCGTTCGTTTTCGTGCGAAACCCATACAGTCGCCTCGTGTCTGCGTACCAGTCGAAACTCAATCCTGGCGCGCAGTATTACCACAAGCTGTACGGAACTCAGATCGTCAAAAACTTCAGACCCAACGCGTCGAAGACCTCACTCCTCAAAGGGAACGACGTTTCCTTCCCAGAATTCATCAGTTACGTTGTGCATCAACACGAAAACAACGAAGGAATGGACGAACACTGGAAACCACAACACAAGCTTTGTCACCCCTGCATGATTCGTTACAAATACATTGGAAAATATGAAAACATTGAAGCTGACTTTGAACGCGTTTTAAGATACGGATTTGCCGTGAGTTATCAAGACGTGAAAATCCTGATGAACTTCAACAACACGTACAGCGACGAAGAAGTACGGGACTTTTTCAAAGCCATTCCGCCTCGTCACATGACGCAACTCAGAGACTTGTACAAGTTCGACTTTGAGTTGTTCAATTACAGTAAAACGTTGCCTGGTGCTCAGTGGTGGCAAATCGTTTAGACTGTTCACCAAAACAAACACAAAACACACAAATCCATCTCCAGTGCGCATGGCATGCGAGAATGTTTCGAGATGTTCACAGCCACAGGCTGTGGACACAGTGTCACAGATTACACAAACGCCTCAAGGCACGTCACGCCAACGACAGGTGTTTTGCCGTGGACTCCACACACAAAGTTCCCTCTCCGAATCTGCGTTTTGTTCCTCACGTGACGAGAGGGTTTCCCTTGAGCGCAGAGGCGAAGAAGTCATTGTAGTCGACCCTGCCGAGGACGCCTCGCTGATGCGCCGCGCGAATCTCCTCAAACTCGTCCTCGGACAAATTCATGTTGTAGCTTCGCAGCACCTGAAAACAGTGACAGATTGATAGATCTGCAAGACAGGGTGGCGACTGGTCACGAAATGTTTCTGGGGGATATGCTAGCAAGGAAAACACAATCACGCACAAATGCATACCGACAAACACACGCACGGGTGTTGGTGCACAGCTGGAACAAAAGAATAAAATTCTTCTCCTATTCAATGAAGACTTTTTTACCTGTCTGAACTGCGCAGGGTCGACGAGTCCCGTCGCGTCCGGGTCGGCTGCGCGCAGGTCGCGGCGCATGCGCCGCCAGTTCTCCGCGACGCAGAGCTGCACCCGCCGCAGCGCCGCTTCGTTCGCAGTCCCCGCCTCCTGTATCGGCTGGGAAAAGCAAGAGACCGGTCCGGAATGTCTGATCATGACCCGACTTTCGCCTCAAAGCGTTGTTGACCAAAATGTCACAAATAATTTTCCAATCAACTCAAGCAAAAATTGCCCGGGCGTGCGCACACGCACACACACACACACGCACACCATTTGCCCCCTTCTCAACTGCTCACCAAGAATTGACAGGCAGACCGACCTGAATTTTTGGCGAGTCCAGCTTCTTCCTGGACAGGAGGCTCGAGCAGCTGCGCGATCTCGATCGCAGCGTCAGCACGAAATAGCGCAGGAAGTCGCTGTAGCAGAAGCGTCCGTTTTCCCGGAGGTCGTACTTGAGCAGAATCTTTTGCAGGTCAGTGTCCAAAACATTCTCAGCGTACTGCTTTATTATCGCTGAAAAAGTGACAAATAAACCTTGTGAAACGGTGTTTGAAGCTGTGCGCAGTTGAGGTGGCTGCAGCAGATCAAGGGTGTGAAAACGTTGTGTTCTGCGTGTGTCCCTGCGCATGCGTGTGTACGTGTGGTGGTCTGTTCTGGAGATGGTGGACACACGCGAACACACACACAGACATACACACACACGAACGAACACACACACGTACACACATAAATACACACATCTGGGTACCTGCGAAGCTGTGAGGGTCTATCTGCCCTGATCCGTCACTGTCCAGGTCTTTACATTGTTTCTGAATGTCTCTCCAGTTTCCCTGCACAGCGCGTCTCAGTTTGTTCTCTTCACTCTCCGCATTCACCAACGGGGTGACGCAGCGCGGAGGGAGGTCCAGCGACATCCGACTCTGAAAAACGAAGCAACTGTTTCCTTCAGGATTGAAATGGAGACACAGTCTATTGTTTCACGAAAGTACCACCAAGGCCATCCAACCAGAAAGGGAGAATCGACATCAAATGAAGAGTGCAACACACCACGAACATATCTGTCGTGGCAAACTTCGCAATCGGTCAGTGTGTTGCTGAATGTAACAAATGTCAAAGACACAAAAGTATCACACCAGAGATCGGCTCATTTGTGAGGCGGCGCGGGACGGGGCGCGGGACATGGGTCTGTCGCCAGGTGTCGCCACGTCGCGCGCGGCGGCGACGGAAGCGGCGCCTCTCCGCGCAAACGTCCGTAGAAAGGCGTGGTAATCAACGTTTCCGTGTTCATTCACTTCAAGCGAACCCCATAGCCTCTCAAACTACAAAAGACGACGCTAATTGGTTTTCAGTTGCGGGCAGCGTTTACTCATTTTCCAGCAGTGAGGACAATAAGAGATTCGTGAGAAACAGCGGACCTGATCGTCGTTCAGCCTGAGAGTGAGTTTGTCGAGAATCTCTCTGAATTTGTCGCGCTCGATCACCCCGATACGCGCATAATCCGCGTCTGCGCACGCGCGAGCGAGGTCGTGAAAGTTCGCTGCTACCTGCGACCAGACAGAATACCGCAGTGTATCAATCTGCTTTTACATCAGCAATGCCAAGCAAAATGTTCTGTAGTGAGAGCAAGACCACCAAACAGTGTTTGCGATACTGCAATTTAGTCACAACACCGGCGTCAGTGTTTTACCTTCTCAGCAAGTAGCTGCAGGTTGTCGTCCGAACACAACTGCACAGGCGTCTGCGAAGAGAATCGCTCCTCCAAATCCTGCAGCCAACGGGTTGTCTCCTGGAAGAACGCGAATATTATTTCGCCGTGATGATTGACGGTGACCTCATTCGACGCACGTGGATGCTCCCGATGAAAGTCGAGACAGAGGAAAAACGTTTCAGAAGACAAATGTTCGGAAACGTACAGAGATAGTGACACCGGTGAATGTGTCGAGGAACGCGGCGTACAGCAGCTTCCCGGCCTCGTCCAGCGTCATGTGCTGCGCGAGCTCCTTGAACTGATCATCGCTCAGTTTGAAGCAAAAGTTGTCGAGAACTCGCCGAAAATCGCTGCACGTCACTTTGCCCGTGCACTCCCGATCAAATGCTTGGAGGGCCTGAAAATGAAGCAGTTTTTGGCCCTCACATGTTGTTCTGATCACCACGTCCCAAAAGGAAACAGTCTCGCCAATCAGAAAACTGGTCTCAAAGTCAATGGGGAACACATTTGTACCTTTTGCACAGTCTCTCTGTTCGCCGCGAGCTTCTCTCTCATTTTCTCGACGACGTCCTGCGCGGAGAGCTGCGCAGACGGCGGCGCGGGGAGACGCACTTCCGGTTCCCGCGACGCGTACTGCTCGGCGCGACCCTCCTCGAACAGCCGCACGAACTGCTCGTACGTGAGACGACTCCGAGGCTGCGACAGGCCCAACCTACGTGCGAGAAAATAATGATACCCTCTGCAGGTACGCCCGATCGTGCGTGTATCTATCAAAGCGTGTTGTTGAAACTGGTACTGAATGAGGAATCTGAATCTGTCGTGCAGGTCTCCATTGTTTTTGTGAGCATGTGTGTTCAAATCATGTCACTGTCGTTCAGAAATTTGCAACTGCTACCAGTCCACGAAGGCGAGGAACTGATCATCGTCGAGGAAGTAGCTCTGATCGACGAGCAGCTTCTGGATGTCGGACATGGTCAGGTAACCGCGGTGCTTCTGATCGTAGGTTCTAAATGCTGCATGAAAGTCTTTGTATTGATCACGGATCCTGTCCCTGCAAAGCAATGAATGTCCTTCAAACGACTTGGTTTCCAAACATTTTTACCAGAACGGAAAGGAAGTTTTGGCTCCTTTGCGGTTCTCCTTCAAACATGACATGGTCACACGATCCACTCGTTCTCGATGTCGCTGCAAGATCTCGATCTCACCTGAGCTGCATGACGAGTTCCCGCAGCGTCAGCGCCCCCGCGCGGTTGATCTGCGCGGACGTGATCATCGCGTGTTTCGCGCGCTGCTTCCGGTTGTGTTCCTCGACGCTCGCGTCGCTGCCGTCAGCGATCTTCTTGCTGACGCCACCCTCGTCTCCAGGGGTGAAGTCCAAGGTCATCTGCTGCACGAAGTCTCGGTGCGTCATGTAGCCCTTACCATCCATGTCATACCTGGGGAAATTCAGAAAAATGTTTTATCTTCCTCTTGCCTCAAAACGCGCGGTTGACGTTCGACCAACCGATATAGCTTTCAAGGTTACCTTTCCCACAATTTGTTGAACTCTTCTCTCTTCATCGGCAAGACAAACCGCCGCAAAACCAGCTGCATGTCCCTCTTGGTCAACACCCCTTTGCCGTTGCTGTCCATGTATCTGAAGGCCTGCGTGAAAGGAGACTGTGTTGATGCAACAACCGCTGATCAGAAGCAGAACAAAAATCTGAAGGATGCAAAGCCTTCGCACCTCAGCCATGTCCTTGTACTGCTGATGAGCTTTGGTCTTCAGTCCTCGATGGGCCTCTTCAGCGGTGAGGAAATGAGGCTGCCGCGCCTGGTTCCACCTGAAAATCACACGATCAGACCACGGGTTCTTTGCAGGTCTGAAGACACTGTGAAACGAAACAAACATTGGAGGCAAACGCTCAACGCTACCTGTGTGTGGAGTTCAGCCATTTGTGTCCTTCGTCCGTTTCTCGCGTCTCAAATTTCTCCAGGAAATCCGCGTAGCTGACTTGAGTCCTGCAAAAGTGAATTCAAAGCCGTGCCATAAAGTGCCCTTCAGTACAAACTGATAGTTTCACATGGTAAAGCGAAAGAGAGACACACTTTCTTCCGAATCCGATTTTGTCGCACAGCTTGTCGAATTCGGCGTCGGACACGCAGCACATGAAGGAGTCGAGCATCCGGCGGAAGCTGCTGCGCGTCAGGAACCCGCGGTGCGCAGAGTCGAACTTGTAGAACGCGCCACGCAGATCCTGGAAACAACAGCGCGTTTGTGAGATGACGCAACCTGCAGATGCGGTTCACAGTGGTGAGTTCTTGGCGGGAGAACGACGCGTACGGAGTGGCTCATCACCTCGAAGTTGTGCCTCAGTTTCCCCCGCAGCTTCTCCTCCACCTCCTCCGCACTCAGCCCGACCTCGTCGCCCCGGATCCGATTCACCTTGTGATTCGGCCGCTTCTGCAGCTGCACAGCGGGACCTAAACCAAGCAGAACAGACTTCTGTCGCAACAATGTTTGAATTGCAATTTGAGGGACGCAAAAATCGCAAATTTTACATCTCAGTGGGAATGGCACAAGGATTTTATTGAAGGACCGGACCTGATATTCGCGGATCTTCGAAGCTGTCCACGAAGTCCATGTAGGTCATGTGACCGTTGTGAAACGAGAGCTTGGCGCACAATTCTTTGAACTGATCATCACTCAAGTGCAGACCGAAGTTTCCCAAGACCTGAACGAAAACGACAATCATGGCTTTGTGCACAAATTTTGGAGGTCACCAGGAAAAAGTTCACAACGTTCTTGAACTATTGCGTCAAACTTGGTTTCCAGCACTTACCTGTCTGAAGTCGCTCTTTCTGATCTTGCCTTTTCCCAACGTGTCGTAAGCCTCAAAAGCCTTGCGAATGTTGATTTGATGTCGAGCGATGCGGTCCTTGATTTGCTCAATTATGTCGTCCACTGACAGCTCCGAACTTTTGCCTTTGGTGTGCTCTTCAGCTGACTCCAATCTACAAATTCGCACAACCATGTTTGCACTCATGTTTGGCAAAAAGACTGGTGTTTCGGGTGGTGTGGTTCAACCCACCTGGTGCGGTGCTCACTCAACCTCTTCTCCTCCGCCGAAATACTGTTGTGGTAGATTTGAGTGGAGACGCCCTCCACGTCTCCGGGACTCATTGTCACATTGAGAAGCTGCAGAAACTCTACGTAATTTACCTTCCCATCTTTCTGATCCTTCACGCGAGAGACCATGCTGAAGACAGAAAAGGAGGTGATTCGTCAGAACAAGCATTGAAAATCGGGGAGAAACCAGGCGAAGGTGAGGGAGACTTACTTCACAAAATGATCATCTGAAACAGGCAGTGAGTATCTCTCCAGGACTTTTCTCAAATGTTTTGGTTCCAACAGTTTCGTTCCTTGCGAGTCATAATTCTCCAGAGAAGACGCGACGTGTTTCCAATTCTCTTCCAGTTTGACGCGCAAGATGTCTTCCACCTAGTCAGAGATAACAGACAGTTTCAACGATTGACCGTTGCGCAAAACACCCAGAGTTGCTGTCGGTCTGAACGTGACAATGACAACAATGAAAACTAGACTTTCAAGTAGAGAATCAGCCGCGGGCAGCGTACATCGGCAGGACAGCACTTGTCCCAATCTACCAATACCCCAGTCAGAAAATGTCAGAGTTGAAATTTATTTTTTG
>JAAUXT010088573.1_pt1 | contig 70695 bp, 66 predicted proteins | sample 7278171 | NCBI WGS metagenome assembly JAAUXT01 (sample SAMN14350112, study PRJNA611818) | marine sediment metagenome | isolation source: surface marine sediment (1.8m) | place: French Polynesia: Moorea | collected 2018-08
AAGCAAAACTCAGAGTTGAGAACAGCTTGAATTTATTGGGAATCCCGCAACCAGTGACAACATCGTACATCGTGCAAATTTTTGGGGTCGAAACCTAAACGCGATTGTGCGCTATGCACTCACACACGACATTACGCACCATGTCTGAACAGGCATGCATGACGCGCACCCAGAAAAGCCGCAGCGCATCAAAAACCGCAAATTTTGACCCACGTATGGATTGTGCGTAACGTCGTGCGTATGCGCCAGCGCACCCGGTGTGAATTGGGGGTTACAGTTCCTTGTTCATATGACAATATGATCTGGCCAAATCTTGTTGGAAAAGATATCGCACTGTGTGGTCAGTGGATTTGTTTTGTCTGACCAAAATGGGACAGCTGTCTCAGCAGAACAACACAACGCCCAACAAAGATCTGATGAGGAAACACGTTCCGCAGATAAAAAAAATTGAACGCGCAATCAGACTGACAAACCGGCAAAATTTTGTTCCACCTGAAAAAGTTTGAGTCGTTATCATCTGCAAAACAGCCATTAGGAAACCCTTGTTCTGACCAGAAACCTCCCCAACATCCCTCCAAGCCATCCTGACTACTTGCAAGCAACCCGAGCTTGGGTGGACCGAGGAGGCCAAACTGTCGGGTAGCTGCCCCAACTGATCGAATTTCCAAAACCACAGAAGTTTGGCATGCACTCGCAATCTAGAGCTGTACTGTGTACAATGCTGCAAATTTGGCATTGAAGTGCAGTGTACAAGTTCTTGAGAGCCGACTTTATTCGGTGTTTCAGTGGCCCGACGCTGGTTTCCTTTGATGCACGTCTGTATCTTTGCCTGTCTATGGGGCACACGGAATAATTTTTATCAGATCCTTTGTTGCGTTGTTCGACATTATGCTTGTTCTAGTTCTATCAGACTCTTCCCAGAACGAACTGAAATTTATTGATTTGGTGTTGAATTTCATTTTCTTATGGAGATGCTGTGCACAAAGAACAAACAGTTTCCTCTCCTTACCAGAAAACAAGAGGCGCGAGGTGTGTGTGTGTATGTGTGTGTGTGTGTGTGTGTGTGTGTGTGTGTGTGTGTTCCATCCTTTTCACCTCTCCTCGATGCTGCAAAATTTGCGTAAAATTTGCACAAAATCTTTGGTTTTGTACAGCAAATGAAAACGTACCCAAAAAAAGCATCACTTAGATCTGGCATCGATCTTCATTTTGCATGTGAATGCTGTACTGAATTGCTCCGGACATCTGATCACCCTTCTGAGACCTCATTTGTGGCGTTTAGCAACAAATGCGTTGGGCGTGGTGGGCCTCTGTGTATTAATTATTCAGGGACGTTGTCAGCTGTTGTGTCACACATGATTCTGAGTCCTCAAACTTGCAGACAAAATCAATGTCTGTGCAGCCAAAAAAGTTTGTGGATTGAATAGGATTCGCCCGCTCTTGTGCCTTGCAATCTGCACACATTGGCAGCCAACCAGATGTGCTCCGTGATGTCTACTTGAACGTTTCCTTGAGTCAATACCCCAATGAGAATCCCGTCCGCATGTAATTCGGCGGCGTTTTCACCGGGGTGAAATCACCTGTGTCTGTCAACATCCACGTAAAATCTCATGATACATGAGGCTTGAACACAATGGAGTAACGCAGCCTGATTCCTGTTTCTCGGGCACTGAATGTGTGGAAGAACGGGCGGCAGCTGCCAACTTAATCTCCTGAACCAGCCCATTACAGCACTGCGTCAGGTTCCCGAGGTTCACACGGGCAAGTTTTGACACCGGAAGTAAAGTGCGGGCCCCAGTGAAGCTGCGCGACGCTTTTTGTTGTGCAAAGAACGCAGAATTTTGTGGAAGATGGTGTTTGCTGAAGAATAGCGCTGACAATCAGAATGCATGTACACTGATCAGATTACCGACAAATCGAAAGACAAACAGCATGTTTGCTTCCGTTATCGCGTTTGTATTTCTGCAGGTGCGGTAAATACTCATTCAGAAACGAAAATGAGTGTTTTTGTGTGATATTTTTCCATTTTTCCAACGAGGTGACTGACATGAAGGTTTTTGCAATCTTGTTCGTGTCGGCATTGTTTGTTCCCTGTACAAGTGTACGTGTGTGTGTGTTTGTGTGTGTGCGTCTGTGCATGTGTATGTGCACAGCAAAACCCTTTTCGGAGTGTCATATGAACTCGATTGTTCTGTGGCTGTTCTGCACAGGTCTCCGTTGTGTCAGTCATCTTTGCCTTTGTTATCTCGTTCCAGCAATGTATGGAGTCATCTGGGCGAAAAACAATCACTTTCTGTAGTCAGTAAATCAAGCACGAGAAACAAGATGGTATTCTCAAGGGTGCCCCACTATCTGGACTGAATTTTGATATGCGCAACTGGAGCGATTTCCACGGGAGAAGCACTGTTGTGATCTGATGTATGGGAAGTCACATTTGAGCAAATATGAATTCAGGAAAAAAAATGGACTGCATTTCCTTTGCGTGGGTTCCTACTGTAGAATCCTTGAAGAGCACGCACTCGAGGTTCAAAATGCGCATTTTACTCGGCATTTTGAGCATAAAACGCACCCCGAATTTCAGGTGTAATGATGCAAGAAAAGCGTCAAACAAAAACGGTTGCAACAAAACTATGAATGTTGGATCGAGGATTTCAGTCTGGGCTGCAAAGTTCGAACAGATTGCAGTAACGGACCCACTTGGTGGCCGTGGAGCCATGATCGTGGAGCTATGATCACTGAAAAAGTCATTTAATCCATTGCAGTCAAATGTTCAAGGTGGAATCGCCCCGCCCGGGAACTGTCCTCCTGGCTCAATCGATCCTCCAGTGGACCATGCAACAGAAAATCATGGAAATAGGCTCCTGTGATGCCCGATGTGGAATCTACAGCCATACAGGAGGCATCAAAAACAACCTTTGTGAAGAATAGAGACAGTTTTGAATTGCGCGTAAACAGTCGCAGGACGTCAAAGGGAGAGGAGCCCAAAGAACCATCAAACAGGGTTGCTTACTCAAACAAGGTGCTGTTGTTGGAACGGAACAGTGGGCAGACACTCCCTTTCCCCTCAACATCTTATTGTCGCCTGCCCTTGATGCTCAGCAGAATTTTCTTGGTGAAGTTCATGGGACTGGTAAGTGCGAGTCTTTGGACTTTTGGAGCATGACTGCTTCTGGAAGAAACAACGAGTCCTCTGGCGAATAGAGAGTCTGAGCTTCGGTACCCTCCTAAATCCAACTTCGAAAAACTCCAACACGGAAAAACTTAGTATTTTGCACTTGGGACACAATCAGCGGGGTATAGAACACTCTTTTTCTAAAGAGTCAAGATAGGCAGGACCCAAAGAACACAAAATGTAGTCTGCTGAAGAACGAAATTTCTATACTTCGACTTGTTTTGCACATCAGAGATTGTCAAGACCGAGGAATCTACGGACACGCTGAAGGACTTTGATTTGAGGCATTGATTTGGAGGTTTAGTTTCCACAGGATCTTGAGATCGTAAGTGTGGTGCAAACAAATTACTGAGGTTTGGATTTTCTTTGCATCTCCGGGTTTTGAGAATCAGGCCCAGAATAGTCTTGTGTTTGTTCAATGCTTGAATGACCAGCTTGCTTTTCCACAAACTGAGCAAAGGATTGGATAGAACGTCCTCTGTTGCTGATCTCGGACGACTGGCCTGATGGAAGTATCGAAAGACCACATTGCTGTGTCGTGTGTTGTTTCGTTTTTTCGCATGAGGTTGACGCATGTGTCACACTTGACGGACGTTGAGAAGACCTTTCAAAAACAAGAAATTCACCCAATTCTGGCCTGTTGTGGAGTCAGATGGGTTGTTTGATTTCGCGGTTGTTTCAAAAGTCAACATGAGCACTTGCTTTCAACACATCACACCAATGTAGGTTCCCACATTGCCACACAAACGTTGGATGAGACGAGACAACAAACCAAAAGCAAAAACTTATGGAATGAGTCCAAATCCATATTTAAGTCTCTGATACTGGCTTTGTTCTCGTTGGATTGTTCATGTGCACTGACAGTGTGCTTGCGAGGATTCACGAACGGTTGCACCCTCGTGTGCTCAGGCACGTGAGATTCAAGGCAATACTCAACGGACACGAGGACTCTCCAGTGAATGGTTATCTGTGCAGCTCAGTTGATACAGAACTCCATGCTCTCATACATCACGGCTCCATTCAGCAAGATGTGTCTGCCAGAATGCCGAGAGCTTTCAGAACAGCTTTGTGCGTGTTTAAGAGGTTACAGTTTTGTTTGCAATGGCGCACGAAAGACGTTCTCTGCTTTCATCAGTTTGATGTGCGACAGAAGTGAGCTGAGACGTTGCACAGGCTGATCCACTGTGACAAAAATAGATCAAGCTGGGTATCACAGGTTTTTTGAAGACTTCAGAAACTTAATTATAGATCTTCAAACCACTCAAAAAGACTTCTTCGCGCCTACGCACCAGCGGAAGTGCTAAAGACCAGCGTGCCATTGATCGAACATTGAAAGTAACTTGTTTTTGTTCAGTGCTTGGAAGAAGGAATTCTGCTTCTGGAAAAGTCAGTTTGTTGTGTCAAGGTCTTGCCTCCTGCTTGGTTTTGACTGTACTACTGATGACCAATCATAGACAAATACATGGTCTTGTTGGGAGAATACAGTCAAACGTACTTGTGAGCAGAACGCTCCTTCCTGTGCTGTCGTCAGCCACGTAAGACCGCACCGACCACAAGATGATGCTCAACCTCGTTACTGACAGAGGGGCTGAAAGAGCACTGGGGTTTCAACTCACCAGTTTGTTCATTGACCCATGGTGAGGTTGTGTTGAAAGAATCTGTTTTTGGCAACGTGTCACAATGACGATGTAGGCACAGCACAGTGCAAAGGAACCATAGAGGAGCAACGACTTGAGGGGTATTTTGCCTTCTTGCTCTCACCCTCTCCATTGTTGTCACTTTAACGCAAAACTTTCAACAAATGGTTTCATCACTGTTTTATTTCACTTTAACACCGAGGAAACTTTCCTCTCCCACTCAAAACATTCACGAACTGTACACCTGCAAGGATCTGAACAACTAGCCAACACAAGACAAACAATCCTGCTTCAGAATACATGGGAAGAAAAGGTGCCGTGTTCTGTCACCATGTGGCAGGGCGCTCAAATATGAAAACTGCTGAAATTCTCTGGAATTCTGTTTGCCATAAACATTACTTTGGTGTGTTTTATCATGAAAGGCTTTGATCTCTGCTTGCGTCTGTCAATTGTTGAAGCTGGATTTTTTTTCTCTGTTTTTTCCCTGCTGTGAATCTGGTCGTTACGTGAAATACAATGGTTTGTAATGGTGGCTTTTTCTGGCCAAGTGAAGGGTATTGACACCACAAAGTCAGGCAAATGGATCTGAGAATGATAGGTGACAAGTGAGATGCATGAAACAAACGATTTGTTGTTGGTTGATTGAAAATTGTGTCGTTGCACAGAAATGATTGATCCGTGCAATGCTATCCAGCACAGGAGCCTTTCATCTGACATCCTGTGAGATCTTTTAGCAGGTCCAGGTTTGCCATGGGGTGAAGCGCCAGGGGGTGAAACGCAACAATCAAATTGTGGGAGTGAATGAGGCTGTAGTGCATACTGTGCGTGGCAGAGGCATTTCGCAGCAAAGTACGCCCTGGCAATTCCTTTTCATATGTGTGCCTCTTCACTGAGTTATGGTTGCTCGGCCATAGCAGCTTTTGGTGTCTCTTTCTTCCAATGATAAAAACGACTTTTTCTTGCCACGCATGTCAGCTTAATTTGTGGACTGATTGGAACAAACCTGAAGTTCCACTTGACTCCGCAGATAGAATTATCTCAGCAAAGAATGTCCGCTGTAAAAAGCTTTCAAGTGGAGGAAATTTACTGTGGGTAAAGTGCAGAAGAGACTGGAGGATCAATAGTTGTTGAATTAGGCCGTGTAACTGCCTTTGTACCCCGGGGAATTGTCTACTCCTTTGCCGTAGCTTCACCACTCAACTTTGCACCCTACTCATTGCAGATTTTTGACCATGGCCGCAGGTTCGTTCTTGCGTTAAGTGCCGTTTGGGGAGAAACAAGAAGGAGCTGGGAGCTACATGTGCACAGGTGTCCGTGGTCGCTTGTCGAAATATTCAATGCCCATTTACGCTTCTTATCCAAGGTCCAACTGTGGATCCCACACTGCAGTTTTTGAATCGTGACAAAGAGCCGGCGTGATCTGTCACGTTCGTACGCATCCGATCACAGGAGCTTTGTCCAAGCTGCGTGTGCACAATTGGAAACCTTGGAATCCTGTTTGAAGGTATTGTTGTTGAAGAACGAGAACTCGTGGAGCACCTAGATCGATTAAGGCAGAATATCGTATAGGATTCACACACGCTAAGAATGGTTTCTGTGAAATCACACAATTATTTTTCGAGACCTTGGTCGCGAAAAGAGTTGTGTGATTGAACAGGAACCATTTTTCTGGTGTGTGAACTCATTTTTACAACAATGAGGTCACATACAAACAACCAAATCAGAAGTTCTCTTCTTCTCGTTTCCTTTAGAAACAATGAGTTGCACTTGAGAGCATAAACGGAAAACTACTTTCCCAGATTCAATGTGATGCTTTCAAAAAGAGGGTTTTCTGACACGCTGTGAGCCTGTATGCCTGAATCGTTTGTTTGTTCAGGGACTTATGATCCTTTGCACAGCTCATTTGTTGTTCAAGAGCAATTACCAACTGGCTTTATTGTCTTCTTTCCTGTCAATTATATCTGCCCATTTGTGATAAATTGCAGAGAGAAGGACGAAAGGGATGACTTTGAGAACCATACCAAAGCCCTGGCTTTGTGGCTTACATATTGGAGGAAATAATATTTGCGATTTATGCTATTTTATTTGTCACATCTTCCCTGCAGGCAGAAAAAATATCACTTCGGATCAATGCGGACAAATGAGACCGGGTGGTTGTTTTGAACAATGACGAGCAAAGCGAATGGCCCTCCTACTCGTGTCCATTTTGAAGAACTGTGTATCACCTCTGGCATTGTTTCCATTCCAGATTCTGTTTGCATCCGAAATTAAGGTTCGTGGAATTTTTCTCTCAAGAGGGTTGTCCTTGAACGCCACATTCCACTGAAGTAATTTTTTTCACCAAAAACATTGAGAACAAACTGACCAGAAAATATTACTTGATTCACCAGAGATGCCAGAGTTATTTGCAGTTAGATGCCGCAACAGGGATTCCTGCCATTGTTTCTTGTTTGTGGACAACCGATCAGGGCCATGGATGGCGCAAGAATGAGATTTTGCTGACTTTGCCCGACGCTCGTCGAAGAATACATGTGTGGATTCCAAACACAACTGCCGCCACCGTGTAACATGTTGGCAGATATCAGTAATCACATTGTTCTTCGCTGAATTCGCTCTCTTCATTCATATTCACATCTACACAAGTGGTGAGTGTCCACCAGACAGATGAGCCCCAAGGACTGTGGCGGCGACGTCTCGGCACGGCACAAGACTTTGTGAAATGATCTCCTTGGTCCTTCACATCCTTCAATCTAAATCTAAAGCCTTTTCTTGTGCTTGCTGCTTTGGTTTGTTTTGCTTTTGTGCAATTCAGTTCAGTTGTTCTTTGTTGTTGAAAATTTGGTGGGGAGCATCATTCCAAAAATTGCACTTGCCTCTCTCAGCAAAAGCAAAAACGGGGTGGTAGTTGTTTCTTGTTGAAATGAACTGCTGTATTCTGCTTGGGAATGCGACGCGCTTCTGTTGCCTGCAGCTCGATGTACCGTTGCAGACTGATGCCGCTGAAATCCAAGGAGCCCGCGCACCGTCCTGCTCCATGCATGCCGCGGAATGGCGGAGTCAGGGTGCGGACACACTGAATGTTGCGACGTGCTGCCCCGTCGTGCTGCCCCTTCGTGCTGTGGCGTCGCCCCATTGGGTTTGTATGGAGGCTGCTGTTGCGTCGCCCCAACTGCTCCCGGAGTGGTTGGGGTGACGCAAATGCAGCCCAATGCAAACCCACGCTGGGGGCAGCACGACGCTGGTTGCTGCGTCGCTGGGAGTGTGTTCCCAGCCTCAGGCCAAGAAGGCACCCCTTCAACCCCTTTATTGCAGATTGTCAATTTTGTTGGACTTTCATTGACAAGTTTTGCCAAATGCACCCAAATGAAGTGCAATAGATACACAGTTTTTGAGGACACAGCGGACAAATGCAATGACTGCTTGTCTGTGCAATATTGAATGGCTCCATGCAGAAATGCTCGCATCATTCAATGAATTGTGTGTCCTTCTTGCAAGATCAATCAGGCGAAAGTCGGACTTGTTTTTGTTTCCTCAGAAATGGCTGAACATTGTTTCGGGAGAATTGCTCAGCAGCCAAGAACCAGGCGCCTGAAGCAGCCAGGCGCTGCTGCTTTCTACCGGAGCTGCAAGCAATGCGCACAATGTTCAAAAATAGGGATGGCACAGAACCAGCTTCACAAAATGCAAACGCTTGAAGATACAGATGTCGTCACTGTTTGCAAATGCAGTTCCCTTGAAGAATCAAGCCCCGTCCGACTAGTTTTCAATTCTAGAATCCTGTGACCCGAGTCGGGACTTTGTGGTCAGTCGACGCACGCGAAGCACATCAAAAGTGCAAATTGAGTCTGGTTTAATTGCTTTGGTCATTGCCTTTGTATCACCTTCGAAGGATCTTAAGTGTGCACGCTGTTGATGGTGGCTGGGCAAGGCAATACAGTGACATTTTCTAAAATTCAGAAAGTGCCAGCATTGAGCTTTTGTGGTCTAAAATTGAAGTGGACATCTGTGAGAACCACCAAGTGGACTTTGTCCTTCATGTGGCCACTCGAAGAGGGGCTGCCCACCTGTGCAGGTCAGCAGAAATCCCCAAAAAACAACAATAAAACTCATTTTGGTCCGTCAAATTCTGTCAAACGCTAATCAGTGCCATGCTAATGTACTCGTATTTGACTGCACAGCTGAACCTGAGGAATGATCTTGGAACTGCTCTTTTTGTGCTCATCCAAGAGACGCTGTCTGTCAAAAAAGGCGCCAGAAACGTGGCTGTGTGACAGGAGTTGGCAGAAGCAGCCCGAGCAGGTAGGGCCCAATTGTGCCTGGCACCTTTTCGGGGATCAAGGAAGTCCGAAGTCCCCCTGGGTCCGCCAAACGCTCCAAGTGGAAAGAAAACATATTGTCGTGAAAAGCAAAACAGAGTCTGAAAAGGTGTTTTCGGAAATCCGAAACGTCATTTTTTCATTGCACACAGAATGGTCCTGAGACATCTCCTGACCATGGGTGTTGGTTCTAAAAGGACCGACTGTGTTTTGCTGACATGAAGCGCACCATATCAATCTGCTGGAGGTTCACATCAATTCCCTCAACAGGCCATCGGTGATGCGGATTTGAAGACACATAGGTGTGTCGTCTGGCGTGAGGAAACTTAGTGCTCAGGGCTGTGGTCTCCCTTTGAAGCAAAAAACGACAAAGACATTTTCCTCACACCTCAAACCATCGATATCGGTGGACACAACTGATTTTGTCGTTGATGTTCGGGACTCATTTCAAAAGTAGCAACACTTTTTCTCGACTACAGACATTTCAAAACACCAGCAGCTTTGAGGTCTCTGTTGCAGTCAAGTTTTGTGATGTGTAACTGATGATGACTGACAGCTTACGCAGAGGGGAAGAAACAATAACTCAAGTGGTGGCTATAACAAGCTGATGAGTATATATCGTGACACCTGTGATTAGCTGAACATGTACCCCTTCTCGCGTTTCACAGTACTGGTGCAAAACTTGCAACTGCGCGAACAGAGCAAATCAACTTGTTCGTGCATGGAGAGCATTGCCTGCTTTTCTTTTTGATGAACCATCTGCAGTTCATTCTCTGTCAAAGTTGTTGTAGAATGACACCTGCCCTCGCCAATGATTTTCCTCAAAGGCCTTTACAATCAAGAAGGGTATTAGTTTGACCCCAGGCTTTGCTTGAGTGATAAACGGGTCTAATTGACGTAGGGGACGATTCTTGGCGAGGCACGTGCTTCTAACTTTGAAGAAGTTGCATGAAAAGGAACAACAAAAAAAAAAAAAAAAACACTGGGCAAAAATTTGGAGTGGTAAAGCAAGAATGATTTTTGCGCAGAGAAGGACCCGTCCCCAGGCAATGAGGAAATGTCTGTTGTTTTGAAAACATGTGGTTTCAAACTACAACAAAACAAAACCTGCAAATTCTGCAAATCTGTTGGGATGCGGATCTTATTGTGAAAACCCAAACGTGCTGACAGGAATTTCTTGTTCTTGCAATCCTGCGGCCCTCAAACTGAGGTGGAATAACGTTCACAGGTTGCTTTCAACAATCACTACAAATGTGGCAACTTCCGTGTTTGGTGTGCGGACATCCACGAACCAATGAAGCTGAAGGACGGCAAACGAGGTGCTTTGAGCAGTTGAACACAGATCATCCTTTTATTGATATCCAGAGCATCAAGCTCACACCAGCCTTGCGCGCAGCATGTGTCAACAGAATGATCTCATTCAAATTCGGAGATATAGTTTGAATCATTCTTCTATCGACGTGCAAGCCATCGACACTGAACTGGGGACATGAACTTGGACAAAGAAAGGAAAGAGACCAACATTACAATTGATTCAATTTTGAACAGGAATAATGCAACCATTCTTCTGACCGTAACGACCTGAGACAAGAATCACGTGAAATACCAAAACACCATGGACACGAACAAAATGAACTCCAAAAAGTCTGACAGGAAGCTGTCGGTGAAACTGAAGAAGTGCTCGTGGAGCTACATGTGCGACTTTGACCCAAGGGTGGAGGACGATGAGGAGGGTTTGGAACCAATGATGCAGAAGAGTTTGACGGACCCGAAGCTGCAGAGCATCACGTGGACCGACCCGGAGCTCGTCGAGAAGGTGCGATCCATCTGCCCCAGGTGGGGCGTGGTCGACCGCCTCCTTTTCTTCTTCTTTGGAAAATGTAAGTGCAAACGCCAAACCAAGCGGACAGACTGACTCTGTTCCCGAGAGTACTCGTAGAATGACACATTTTCATTCATGGCTCAAGATCGAGCTGCGAGTTTCTCCGAAACCCCTCATTTGGTTGATTCTTGCTGTTTAGGGAGCAACGAAATGTTCAGTTGAGTCACGTGAAGACAAGGTGAGAACCAGCTCGGAAAGGCAACAAACGAGGCTGGACAACATTTTGTTGCGTTTTGCCGTGAACGTTGTGACCATTGAGTGCGCGTAGGTCCGCAAAACATGTTGACGCTTTCGTATGAAAGCACCAACAAGCGAACGAGCTCAAGTGATCTCGACCATTCTAGCTGGTCTTATCTTTTGTGGCTTGTTGGTACTCTTTTTGCACAGGTGTTCCAGATAGAATTGAAAACGACCAAAAGCAGTCGAAAACAGCTTGGACTCATACAAGCGAGAACATTATCGTTCCCACTAATTTTGTTGAGCCAGGTTTTTCAAAAGGATTCTCGTTCTGAACTGATGATGTATCGGGTTGCAGATGGCGCAAAGCTGGTTTCAAAACACACACGAAAAGATGTATGTGCCTCAGCGGTAGAAAAGCAATACGCATCACGTAGAGACCAGTGATTTAATTATAGGGGATCCTAATAGATTGTGCAGTTCAGGGTCCCATTGTGACTGGAAGGGATCTGTCGGATCCAGCACTGGGGGCAAGAAAGTTTGCTACATTTTCCAAACGAGTACCGCCTGGATACGGCTTTGCAGACCATCTCAGCATCACAAAATGCGATAAATCTCCCTGTTCTTCAGATAGTTTTACAGAAAGAGCACACGGTCACGTCGTCTGTCCACGAGAGCATCTGTTCAGGCAGACGGGACAAAGTTTGGTCCCCAAAAAATGTTTAATGAGATGGTCGCTCCGACAGAGCCTGTCACGAAGGTCAGCTCCACCTCTCCACCAGAGGGGGGGGGGACGACAGACAAATGCCTGCGCGCATAAATACCACACAAGCTTGTGTAAAATAACAGACGTGAAGATACATGTACAAAAAATCCAGCCAGAAGCACGTGCAATTGAAAGACGCAGTGCGGACAGCTCCAAATCACACACACAATTTGCTTTGACAGAGCCAACATTGTTCTTCAGGTTTGATAACAAAAATAGCGTGGAGAAATTTCTCATATTTTTGCACCTGACGTGAACACTCAAATACACCTCGTTACGAGAAGATTTAAACTTTATAAACTGACTGCGGGTCCAAACTCATTATTCAGCTTGACTGGTGTGAGGAGTGTGCCAGGGACACGAGGTGATAAGTTGTGAGTGGGTCTGCAGGAAAACGTGAGAAGATCAATGTGGTGTTTTCGCCTGCCAAGCTCTGATCCGTGGTCGCTTTGGTTGCACGTCCACGATCCCGTTTTGATGCATTCGACCATGTCCGTTTGCTGAACTGGGCCCCCGCATCCACGACAGTGAAATACCGCTCTGTGCACTTCAACTGTTTTTAACCCGTTGCAGATATGAAGTGAAACCGACAACCTTTGACAACTTCCTTGGACAACCCAGTTGGCTACATTTTCGAGCAACGAGACAGATGCAAAACGGTTGGATGTTGTTCCCCGACGTGGTGCGGGCTGCGCTCTGAATTGGCAAGGACCGCAAAGCTGCACGATTAGCTTATTGTTGTAATGAGCGGGGCTGGCTGAGGTGGCTCGTATCATGACTGCATTACTGCACCTATCTCTCACCGGTCACAAAACAAACAGCTCGAAAAAAACAACAATTACTTCTCACTTCAACAAAGTGCCTACTAATTGTAAAAAGTTGCAGGTGCTTTTTGTTAAAGTCTGCAGAACTCCGGGTCATTGATAAAGAAGCAGTTTTGATCCCGACGAGGGAAGTGGAAATCAAGCGCAGCATTGGGATTTCAGTGAACTTCTGTTGTTGAAAGAAGGTGCAGCCGTTCTGAACTGAAGCAGAAGTGATCTCAAGTGTTTGTTGCACAACTTTTGCTTTCTTTATGGACACTGGCATCAGTGCGCAAATTGCTGAACACAACAGGTGTTGCTCTACTTCACGTGCGTTTCAGCGAAATATCGGCAGTTTGATATGTACATTTTCGAAGCCATCAAAACAAGAGACAACTGACAATATTTTATCAGTGTTCTTCAGTCATTTCAAAAGAGGCACCAACAATGTCCCACAAGGAAAAGGCTGTGCGAAAGCCAAAGAAGTGGAGCTGGGAGTATCTCTGCAACTTTTACCCGAAGGGGCAAGGGGATGAGACTGAAGTGATCAGTATGAAGGAAAAGACAGACGGATACAAGAACGTCATTTGGGCCGACAAAGAGTTCGTCGACAAGATACGCGGTTGCTGTCCCAACTGCGGAATTCTCCACAGGATCCTCTTCCTCTTCTGCGGGAAATGTAAGTGAATCGGACTTTGGTGTGCGTGACTGATCAATGTAGACTGAGTCTTATAGGTGCTGCTCAATCAATCGACTGCTCAGTGACATTTTGCTTGCATCATCCGTCGTAAAGTCATGAGATGTACATCATCAGCTGACTCAGTGTGGTTTCGTCTCAATGCGTTTCTCTGCAAGAGACATGAAAATTATCTTCCATGTTGACATGAACAAACAACCATCGTTGGGGTTCAACAACTGCACCCGCAGGACCTTTGCCCCTGAAGCTCCTTCAGGTACTTCACCTGGCTGCCCCCTGACAACGCTTGCTTAGCAGCGACGGTAAAAATACGTCAACTTATCTGTGTGTTGATGGTAATTTACAATGAGAGGAGGGAAGTTTTGCCTTGTGCCAATTTTTGTTTGTCAGTCATTCGTGACTTCGTGTGAATGTGGGTGCTGACAAGAACAGAACAGCAGAGTAATTAGACTCAGTGATTTCTTTGTGTAATTTGTCCGAGTGTTGATTTTGTGGGCATGAATGATGCAGAGTCAAATGTGCAAACAAAAAAGAGCAAGACTGGCTGTAGCAGTTGGTCCCAACTGAACATAAGATTTTGGGAGTGATGGCGCACTGACACCCGAAATGGTTTGCGCAACTTTGTGGCTTTGCAATTGTGCTCGGCACTAGGAGCAAATTGTTGTCATTGTCTCGTGATTTTTTCGTTCTGGCGACCGACCCCCAACTCCCTGAACGAAATCTTTGTCGCTTTCAGCCAAGCATTTGGTGTGTTCTCTTGGGTATGTCGTGCTTCCTGTTTGTGAATTTGTAATGAAACCAGAAATGAAGGCATTGTGTTGGACTCCCTCCAAAAGAAAGGGGAATTTCTGTATGTTTTGGAAGGGGAGCAACAGAACCATGATCACAAGCGGGCACAACTGGTATTTGACCCAGCTGGGTAGATGCAGCATTTTTTCTGGATGACATGGGCACACTAAATGTCAAATTCATTGGTGGAAGCGTGAAATCAAGCGGGTCCCTGCCTCAACACATTTCTTGGACCTGATTGGTCAAGATGAGAGACTGTCCTTTCAAGTGCACAGATCACACCTGAGATGACTTGACAGACTTGGGCCGTGCTCACTTTGGCGTCTCTTATCAGATGGGTGATATTCCTCAAAGATGAGCTGAGTGCCCCAGTGAAACACACAAGCTACACATCTGGCTTTGAGGGAGATCTTGGTGACAAGTGCCTGACGAGTTGTGGGTGCATGTGCAGTGAAGTGGTGAGATACCAATTTTTTGTACTCACAAAGGTGAGTGTCTGACAGGAGGAGAGTGTTCGGTGAGCGTGACAGCCTTGCTGGGTCGGGAGCGCTCGCATCGAGCCCGTTCAAACTGCTACATCAGAGCCTGTGTAAGTGGTCGTAAAGCTCCGAGTGTTTTTATCGTGTCGTTAGCATGGCAATCCAAAACTGTTAACTCCACCGAGACCTTGGGAAAATTTTGAATTGAAGGATTTGATGGACTTCATGGCCTAAAACAATTTGGTGCCTGTTGGTGGTTTCAGTTTGATGGCTTGAAAACTTCAATTGACGCTTCTCGATGGCTTCTGTGAGAGGAGCCAGACAAATTTAAATGTTTGTACTCATTTCACCTTCTGTGTTTCAATAAGGACATGTTTGCCCTGCTGAAGTGCAAATTGGATTTGCTACTCTGCTCAAGTGTTTGCAGGCGTCTGCACAATCCTGTTGCATGAGTGTTTCAATGTGTTCACTCTGTTACGGTTGATCAGGGCCAGATTGAAAACGAGTGCAGAGATGCGATGGTTCTGGTGTTCCGTCGTTGCCAGGCTTGGCTCTCTCCACATTGACTGCATCTGCCTTTCTTTGCTTCCATCTCACAGAATGCCGCTCTGTCGATGTGCTGCTTCTGGGTGAAATGTGTTTGGAACCATCGGTTTGAAAGTTCCGTACATGTGCTAAAAGTTTTAACAAAACGTGTTTCAACGTCTTTTTACGTCCCCATGCATCTCCGCCATGTTTCCAATGGTTTGATCATTCACACCTTCGTCGCACCGATGGTGTTCTTTTTTTCTGACTTTGCAACTGCGACCACCACTTGGTGCACACGACCTGCATCAAGTGGATCTTGAAATCTGTGTTGGGACTGTGTCCCAAGCAACCACTCGGGAGCTGTGTCACTGCAGTGAGAACCTGTTCTCCACAACGCTCTCCTGAACAGTTTCAACAGCTTCATCGTGCTTTTACGTGCAGACCATCCAGAGTTGTCGCCTTGTCAGCAAAATTGCACCAAAGAAGGTCATCCGGAGAAGCTGTGAATTGAAAACGTGTTTTTATTTGTTGCAACCAGTGTGACATGATCCCTTTTCTGGGCACTGGAGATTTTGTGCGGTCAAGACTCCACACCAAAAAGGGTTCTCACATGAGAACGAAGCTTCTTCCGTGCATTTTGATTCCACAGAACAAAAAAGCCTGATCTCGAGCCTCAATTTTCATAGATCTTGAGTTGGTTACGAATATTCTTGCTTGAAGAAAGCGTCGAAGAGCACATTTAATGTGCGAGAAAAACAGAACGCACGAATGAAAAGTGCTTCGCTGGTTCTGGTCCGTGAGGGTCACGTTCAGAAACAGCCGCACGTGAGTTCGAACGTGTGGCGTGTCAACAAGAAATAAAGGTTTGCTTTCAGCAAATATTTGTTTTCAACATTTGCATTTGACCATGAATATTTGATTTTTCAATTTCCTCTGAAACTAACAGTAATCTGAGAAACAAGGCACACTGGACGACAAGACTCTGTTTCACTTTCCTCGTTTCGGCAGTTTTCTCGGTATCCTCTTGTTCATAAACAAGCCTGATTGACCACGACGCCAGGCTTGAGTTTGGTGAAAAAATCAAGCAAAAAAGAAACACAAGAAAGAAATCGGCAAAGTTTCTGACAATCAAAAAGTCAAGTGTTGCTTGCGGACTCTGCACTCGCGTGGAGTGTCCTTCAGGATGGGAGTTATTTGGAGTACGGTCATGAACGAACTGAATGGAGCTGAAAAGTCACAGCGTCTGAGAATACAAAGTAAGTCCGTTCCAAACAAAAACGTTCAGCATCTGGAGCACACTAAAAGCACTTTTTCCTGAAGGTTTTCCAATCAACTATGCAGTACCAATCACGTCGAGGGCAAAGTGTCTTTTTGAACCTTTTACCAACTCGTCCGAAGCTCTTTTGATTGTATTTCCACTTGGTCGCAGAAATGACATTTATCATCTCCAGCAGCAAGTCATTTTCTTTCGTTGCCGTGAACATCGTCGAAATGAAAACGTGACGTCCAAACTCGGACTGATTTGCATTCTGATTGTTTCACATCTGGAAGATAGAATTTCCGCATGAAAGCAACACGGATTGTCACATGTGCACCAGCAGAAAACGTCAGATAATCTGGCTTTTCGATCTGCCACAAGATACAACTGGTGAGTTTTACGAATTTGGAAGACTTATGTCGAGGGTGTGGACGCAGAGCGCGTCGTCACAACCTGATCTGATGCAAAGCGAAGCGTCGTGTGCTGCAGCGCAATCCGTTCAGTGCGATTTTCTTGTGAGTCCATGTGGTGTAAAGAATTCTGTTTCTGAAGCCTTTGTGATACCGTAACCGCATCTCCACCAAACGAGAAGGAACAACATGTTACTCGTACCCTTGCCCAAAAAAAGATAGTACCCAGCCTGAAAAGAATAGTTGCAACAACAGATTGTGTCCTTTGCTTTGTTGTGTGGTTGAAAAGGCAAACTTGAGGCACATTGACACAAAATGAATACGTACAGCTTCTCGATTTGTCACGTTGAAAAATAAAACACACCACAAAGCAAATCGCTGAATGACCACCACCAAGAACGAAAATTGTACGAGCACGAGAAGTTCATTTCGTGCGACCAAGGTTCGTTCGTTCTGCTTTTGTCTTCACTGCCGAGAGACAAATACAAGGCCAGAATGACCTCAATGTGAAAATGATGAACACAAGTGCATGAAGCTGTTTTCTGATATTTAATTTAATTTTATGAAGTTTAGTCACGAAACAGCTATGTTTACCAGAGGTTGTTCGTCAAAACAATACAGCCAGAGGCTGCTCGCTTCGTGTCACCACGGAGCATCATATTCGAACAGGAGTTTCCTTTTGAATGGAAGGTGGAAATCTTACACAGGGACACGCCTCGTGGTTTCTGATTCTTGTGGCAAATTTCCAGTTTGCAGACGTTGCTCTTGGGTCGGAGCACGAGTCGCACATCAGCAGAACGTTCTGCGCAGCTCCCGGCGCCTCATTGTTCTGCGCTGCAGGAAACGACTGTTGATTTGTACCGGATTAAATCGGAGGTTCTGGGCAAGAAAATCCACTCATCCTTGAATGGAATTACACAAGGCGTTGAGAAGATCATGACTATGATGTTTGCGAGACATATCTTGGAAGTATCTTTTCCTCAAAATCAGCCGGCTGGACCAGCAGGCTTGTGGTGACAGAAGGTCACAGATCTATTTGCTGACAGGAGAAAGGAAAAGCCAAGACTCACGCAAACCTTTCATGAAAGGTCGATTGTCACGTGAAATGGGAGTTATTTGGTCCAATGTACTGCACAACCTCAGTATTCACAATGTCTCAAAGCAACTGAGAAGAAAAGGTGAGTTTGGATGTTTTGCTGTTTTAGCAGCGCCGTGAAAACAATTTGTGGAACCACACAACTCGTGCCAAAAGATCGCACAAAGTTGTACCGTCATGCAATGTCGTCAAGGACCCTCGTTTCCTCTTTGACGGCTGGGCCTGTAACAGGCCAATTGAATGGAAACGGTCGATTCAACTTTGCGATCATTAATCAGAGATTGTTCGACAAATGTCCTTGCATTGGGCTCGGAGAAGTTAATTAGATAAATTCGGACAGGATTACGAAGGACACTGCTCAGACCGAGGGATTGGTTTTCACACTCAGGAAATTACTTTTGCTTCGTGCTGCTACAACTTGTCAGGTTTCGTAACAACACAGACAATTGCTGGTCAGCACGGAAAATCAAAACCTCATGAACAGCGAAAGGGGCAGAATGTCAACATGACATGAACATTGGTAAAATCGGGTGGGATGAGTGGTGTTTGCATCACACACAAGGCTCAGCACTTCCCAGACTTGAACCTGCTTCTTGCGATGATACGAAGAAAACTTTTCACAGACCTTTTTGAGTCAACTGCACCAGCCGAAGAGAATGTCATTGAACAAATCAAAGAAACGTTCATTCTCGAAAAAAACGAACAACTTGTGGCAGCCAGAAGATAAAACCAAGCATCGTGTTTTTGTCAGAAACGAAAGAGCCTTTCAGTGCTCAACAGCGCCGAGCATTGTGCAAATTTTAGGCGCCACGGGAAGAGAACAGAGCTAGTCAACAAATTTCCTGAAACACAATTAGTTTGACTTTGATCAGAGCGTGACCTTTCCCGATTTCTACTCCCAGAACCTCTTTTGGTGTTGATCTTCCTTCGTGCAGCAGTTTGAATGCGCAAGCAGGAAGGTTCGTCGCCAGAGATTCGGCGTCTTCTCGGGAAAAAAAGGTTCTTGATGTTCTGCATCTGAGTCCAACACTGATGCAGTTGTTGAGGACACATCACCACTGAACCATAGAATCGAAGTTTCTTGCACGTACACATGAAACGAAATGAAGGAGCAGATGTCAACGTTTCGCCGTTGAACGTGACTTTGTTCAGGTGTCGACAAAGCCCTTTTTTTCATTTTCTGTCAACCGGAGCCAACTGTCGACGTCTGATTGATGCGAAAGGACCTTGAAGTAGTGGGGACATGTTCTGGATTTCGCGCAGTCGGCAGTTGGACTGGAAAATCCACCAGCAACATCCTTCCACCTGTGGCTATTGCTGTGTGCAGCTTTAGGTATTTGTGTACAATCCGCGCAAAGAATTCTTTTTTAGCAGTCGCGTCGGGACAAGCGTACGTAGTTTGGGGAAGTGTTTTCGACCTGTTTTTGACCGGAAGGGAACGCTCTTCAGCGAAATAGATCTCTGCTGACAATATTCTCCAGAACTGAGTCAGGTGATCTTACAGTTTCGGGCACAAGCGGAGTCCACGAAAGTGCTTGACGTCTGTTCAAGTGCGTACATGTTCTCCTGGACTTCTCATGAAAAGTTTTTTGCACATGCCCAAGGAGACCAGGCAGGCAGGCAGGGCTGTTGAAACTGCTGATAAAAACAAGTAAAGATTTGCGCCAGAAGTCGTAAAACTCTGTTTGCTGAGCGGAACTGTACGTGAAATGGGAATAATCTGGACGAATGTCCTGCAGGAGCTGAGCAACAGTTTGCCAACCAGATCACTCAGGATTACACAAGGAGGTAAACATGTCTTGTTTTTGAGTCACAACTCGCAAGCCGTTCATTCTGAAGTGGGCAGAGATTTTTCGCTCACACCACCATTTATGAGAACAAAAAAGTTGGAGAACATGAGTCTGTAAATTTTCGATTACTTCCCTCAAGTTCCTGTCACCGTGATGAACGGCGTGATACAGTGTACTAGCGTTCTCATGTTCCACAATGAATGGAGACAAAAATTCACCTGAATTTGCACAATTGCACAATTTGTAAGCTCAAGGTCGTCGGAGTCTAGTTGACACAAGCACAAAGCTTACGTTCAAGAAAAATCCCTCAGACTAAAACCTGGAGGATTCACCTTCAATCAGGATTTATGGCAATCTGTGCTCTGCACACACAAGTGATCTGCCGAAGCAGGAGAAAGGCAGGTAAACCAACAAACTCAGAGTGAGATATGCCCAATGCGTTGTGAAATGGACTCTTCCTTCTGACACTTCAGCAGGACACAAACGCAAGAAGCCGCACGGTAAACACTTCAAAACACTGGGGAGGTTCAGCAGGTTCACAAGTGCGGTGCCCCAATTGCCAGATCGGTGACATAGATACCAAACCAGGTTTCCAAACTTGCTCTGAGAGCCAATGACAAGTAACCAAATGGTATCTGTGTCACTGATCTGGCAATTTGGGCACGTCGGAAAAGGAACGGACGTGTTTGCTAAATAAATCTCCGTACTTTGTCCGCACACAACTTGTGGTCCTTCCCTGTCTTCTGCTATGCTTGTGAGAAAAAACCCTCCTCAAAACGACCAAATACGAAAACAATGAAAAGCGTCGGTCTCTGGTTGAGCAGGGAAAACAACATTTTGGCGAAAATGTTTCAATTTTGCCGAGTTTTTCCAGGCAAAAACACAGCTGTACATGCAAAAGCAATAGCCGTTGCAGATAAAGAAACATTTGTTTTCCATTTGCTTCCTCAGACTGTTTCAAACGTGTTCTTTTTTCTGGTTATGTGCGCTTCAAGACAAACACCATTCTACGTGCTTCGGAATCTTGCACACATTGACAAAAGGGTGAAAACTGTTGACATGTACGTACGAATCTTGCCGACTCCATGGAAGTTCTCATAAAGGTGATGGGACCTCCAAGTGTGGGACGTGGCGTCCGTGTCCAGATTGTCAAAAAGTGCGCAAAAGTTCTCAGCGATTTTGGTGATTCCAACGTACGTACTCCGCTGAACACAAGTTGATCGACACTTGCAGCGACACAGATCAAGGTCATTTTGGAAAAAAATGCCACAAAGACCTTCCAGAATATTCCCTGATTTGAGATGAAGGCCTCCACAACACTGTTATCTCTCGACCGATTTTCTGTTGTTTTGCACCTGCATGAGCAAACAACCACTGTCACGCGTGCTTGATTATGATCATGATTTGTTGTGTGTTGCAATGAAGTTTTGTGGCAATTGGACTCGTGAGAGACACACCACTTCAGAAGCTTTTATTTCAATCTCGGTGCAAAGCAGCTCGATAATTAATCTGAAGAAATTTTATTTCTGGTGTGATGCACCAAAGAAAGCTTCCTGGCTGTGCCATCCCTAAAGATGGATTTTGGCAGGTGCGAAGAAAGGGGGCCTTGTTTTGTTTCAACGGCTTCAGAGCAGATTATTTTATTGTTCCCGATGGAGATCACTTGCTACTTGTGTGTTCAGGGGACCACCACCAGGTATTTTTCACGTTTGCAAGAGAAGGTGGTTCATCGTTCATCACCAGGCAGCTTGGGCAACGCCTTCATGGACGGGTCTTGGAAGATTTGCTCAGCTGAATCCTGTGAACGAAATTCCCGGACGAGCGCAATGTGCGTACATGTGCGAAAAGGAAGGGTTGTTCAGGGCCCACGTGAATGGAAGCTGTGCTTGTTTCGTCAGTTGTGGAGATTCCGAGATCAATGGTCCAAGTGGTCAATTTTCAGCAGGCTTTTGTCTCAAGGTGGTCACCTTTCTTGTGGTTTTTGGATTGTCTGTCAATTGGTTGTTCTCAAGGGATATTTCTATGCTCTGAAGAACACACTGTCATGCCAACGCCTCAGCTCATGTCACACTCCGCACACGGGGAACCAGAAAACTTTGGATCCAACAACAAAATGGTCCGAAGCCACTTCTTGCGTGTATTCTGTTCGCCGAAGCACAAACATCTGCTTTTTGGGGCACGCACATGTACCATTAAAAATAAGAAAAGTGGATTGTTGGGGTTTGCTTTGAGAGATGAGGAACAGTGTTGTTGAACACAGTTTGCCAACCAGTGAGTGAGCGAATTTCCTTGTCTTCTCGGGGTCAAAGCTCATTCACCAGACTCAATTTGAAAAGTTGCAATGTTCGCAGTTGGAATCTTGGTTTGTCAAACACAGAAACACACACCTGAGATTGGATGTCGTGGCACCGTATCGGTTGCGGACTGCTTTGTTCCTGTTGGACAGCGAAGAACACGAATCTTCCTTACCCAGCACAGGTTGATGGCAACAACAAAGTTTGTCTCAGACGAGGCTCTCTTCTACTCAACAAAAATGCGGTCTGCAGCGCAACAACATGAGATGGTGTTTTTTGCCTGTGCCATTTGTAACCTTGCAAGAGACACATAGACCCCACAAAGAACTCAGTGATTGTCCCACGACATGCTTCATTCCAGACATGCACATCAAACTAACCCTCTTCCTTTTGTATTTTCGCAGGTAAGTACGACTGAACTTCATTATAAAACAAAGAGAACAGTGAAGACTGCTCGTGCACGGAGGTAAGGAAATCTCTTGATGTTCGAACCTGACACCAAAGGTTATTAATCACTTCATTTTTGCGCTTCTTTGTTTGAGTAAGTCGGGAAAAGGATAATCAAAGCCCACAATGGCATTGTGCTTTCTCGATGTCATTTTTGATCCGAATGATGAATGAAGACTTTTAAACTCTTGTGTTGCGTTGCACGCAAACAAAACCAACTAAAACCATAAGACTGAAGACATGCCGCTCTGTGATTTACTACGTCTCAACAAGATGCGGGAGTCTCGATGTGCTCCACCGTCCAAACATTTCATTTCACCATGTTTCGTTTTTTTTTGTAGCACAAGCGATTTGAGTTGTGCATTTATTTGCCTCAGTGTCTTTCTGATTTGTTCTTGTTGTTTGGCTCAAACTGTTTGCAAAAAAAATGAACACAACTTCCGTGATCACATGTGATTAATTCTGTTGTTGCGTCTGAGGCACTTTAAAGTTTCTGGACGAGCATTTCGATTGCAAAACAACAACAACAACAACAACAAAACTGTGTCACTTTCATGTCACCCAAACAGATAATGTTGACAAAAGTCTGTTTGACCAGAAAGTTCGAGCTATTTTGCAGGATATTTTGAAACATAATACAATTATGTCACGGCCTGACAAAGTCCGACAGGATTCCCGTCCTGCACGAGGTCGGAGCAGAACAACACATTAGCCCATTTTGGGTGTTTTCGTGTGGTTTCTCAGCAAGTCATTTGGTGAAGACACAACTCTCATCCCGGTGAGTTATGCAAAGAAATGACCAAGCACGGTTTGTCAGCAACATCAAGCATTCCTTCAGTGTCGTTCTCACCAGGCCAGAAAGATTCTGCAGGCAACGTCTGGACCTGGTGTTGGCAGGGCTTTGAATATTTTTGACAAGAAAACAGACGAATTTCCTCCTCTTTCACAATACCTCTTGTGAGAAATTCTGTGCTTGTACATGTCACAAAGATAAAAATACTATTTGTCAAATGGAAACTTTTTTGGCAAATTGTGTTCATTCTTGAAATGAAATATGCATTCATTGGAACACAAGGAAACTACCAAACTGGAGGATCAAAAAGAGAAAAAAAACTTCAAGTGGCTCACATATATTAGAACAGTGACTTTACTTGGAGTTTGTTTTGATCAACTTGTCAAAGCACGCACGAACTTGTGAAATCTTTACAGGCGTCCGGTTCAGCGTACCGATCTGACGCCAGTCAAATGTGTTGTGTCGTGGCACAAACAAGCAGGCACATTGGTTGTCTGACACACTGTGGTCGCGCTGAAGGTGCAAGTCCGTACAATACAAAATCCTGTCTGCAAAACACCCCACTGCCAGGCATGAGGTGGATCTTGGCCGCTTGTGACAGCTCGCGCCGCGGAGGTGGCTTCATGTCGGGCATGAAATTTCGAATTGCAGTGTGAGATGAATCCTGATAAAATCAGCATATCGAATGAATTTATGTCTTGTTGTGCGCACCTATTCCATATTTGTGCTGCACATGGCAGTGACTCGGTATGCTTTTGAGGGGAGGCGTGTTTCCTGAGGTCGAACATAAGCAACATGTCGTTGCTTTGCACACAAATTCATTGTGCTTTAGATGTCATTCTCATGACAGGTTTGACCCAATCCCACGAGGACCAGCTCCACAATCTCGTGTGGGCAAAGCGATGTCTGCACTTGGTGTCACAAATTTATCTCAAATCGTTTTGGTGCTGCGCAGCGATCGAGAAAATTTTGCTTTTCTGTGTTTCGGAATGTTCCTCAGAGGACAGAACGCACCTTTGTGAGCAGTTCTGTGATCAGGTCTTCATCTTGATGCTTTTTTTGGGCAAGACAACAAAATCAACTTTGCACGGAAAAGTGTTTTTGATTCTGTAGAGGAGTTTGTCAACTAGAATTGATATTTGCCCAACAAAGAGCTGAGCACTATGCCTCGTCCTTTGTGGCCTTTCATCCAAATTTTGCCGCAAAGGCCAACCAATGAAGGCACAAAGTGTCAAGCGGTATACGTATTGGGTTGCCAACAGTTCGTTTGTGTGGCTTGGAGTGGTACACCTGAGCCCAAACATTTGTGTGTTCAACCTGTTGATCAGATAGAAGCCTGGTGCGTTCAAAGCCATGAAACTGTTCGAACCACAAAAATTATCCGGATGGGACTTTTTGTGGACCAACTTGTGGGAAGAGGTTAACGGACACCAGCACACTCAGATCCCAGGTGAGGTGGGTTTTTGTGTTTGCCAAATAGAAGTGTCCATGGAATGGCTGCCAGTCTGCACATCGGTCAAATCGTGTCAAAAATGTGACGGTTCGGAAGAAAGTTGGACAACCATCGTTCGCAAGGCTGACAGATTGACCGAACATCAGTTGAAAGAATGCTCTGTCAAAACCACAAGTCAGTGGTTCCCGTTTACAGCTGGAATGGGAACCCCATCTCTGGATTCGGACACTCAAGTTGCAGCACACTGAACCAATGTTAGCGCAGAAGAGAACGCATTTCCGCAAACCAAGTGTCCCTGATCTGTTCATTTGAATGATGTGGGGACGACCTGTTTCAGTACAAGAGCTCGCCATGGGGTTCGGATTGTGAACATCATGCCACCAAAAACACATAGCTCCAGGCACTGATTGAAAATGACGCTCAAAGTGTCTCATCCAAACCAAGAGCCAGTCTTTGCCAGCCTTACCAAATTACTGGTCTTGGATCAGGGGGCATCACGCAACTCCATCTCAGAAAAAAAAAGAACAAAACTGTCCATCCAAAAGTTGGTTCCTTCCAAGTTGGTACTCGTATGCAGAGTCCACAGACGTGGAAAAAACTAGTCAACTGCCCAGCACAACCAGGCCGTTATCAGACAGCATCAGATTACCCTTCATATGGTCTGAACAGGAATGTGCGGAGCAAATCCAGATCAAGAGACAGACCCGTGTGAGCGCACGACCTGGAACACAAATGTTCAACAAGGGGCACTTCGTACTCGCGGCAAAATTCCACATTGCGAACGCTGGAGATTAGTTAACTGCAGAATCAACCATTGCTTTTATTTATGTGGAAAGATTGGACTCCAATGCAGTTTCATATGGAAACTTGTCAATCATACATTTTTCATACAGAACCTCCATTCTTGCCAGATTAATCTATATCCATCAACAGTGCGTCATGCGACGTTTTGAAGGGCTCGTTGATGTGTGCGCACTCATACGAGTCGTACACCATTATTGGTTAGTTACAGTTACACAAGAACGCAGAGCCTTTTTCGTGTTTCATCTGCGTCAAAACTGAGTTTAACACCATGGGTATCAAGTTAAGCCAGCTGGCGACAGTCAACTACAGATACAGTAGAACTCAACAAGCCGCACAAGGTAAGTTGAATTGGCACAAACAACGAACACACGAGAGTCACATATTTCTGGAGTAAACACCAGTGTCTAAGCAGCGTGGTTGCTCAGGAGATGCAAAAAAAGGCAGAGTCTGTTGTTCAAGGTGAAACGTTTCCTCAGTGACCGAAGGGATTCAATTGGATGCCAGCTGCATGTGTGTCAACAGGTGCGGACACTGTCGACGAGTGTCACCAATCGTACAACTCACAAGTCGAACACAGGTCGTGGTTGTGCTTTTACCCTCACGTAGGCAACAGTGTTCACCCACCTCTCTTCCTCTCAGGTCTGGTCACTAATGCACAGATTTTCTGAAGAAATAAATACGCTTTTCAATCCCACAACACTGTCGTGACCAGTCTTGTGGGACTGAAAAGCATGTTCATTTCTTCTGAAGATGTCAGACAGACACAATCAAGATCACATTACATGTACAAAATTGTTATCCACGCAGAACATGGACCTTCGGAGCGATACCTGAGAGTAAGTTGAAGGTTTTAGTTTCTGCTCATTTGTGAAACATGAAAATTTGCCGAATGTGCAGTGGCCTTTCAATTGATGGTATTGAAGCGTCCATTATGTTGCGGAAACAACACTCATGCACTTTGAACGCCTTATGGATATTGTTGTGGGAAATAATCACCACGAGAAACCTTGCCATAGCTGGTGATGTAAATTTCCAAAAAAAAGGTAAAAAAACTTCCTCAAAAAATTTTGAGCGTAAGTGTGTGTTTTGAAAAAGCACGTGCCTAAAATGTGGCGCTTCCAGAAATCATCTGTGAAAATCACCTGTGATTCAAGGTCGATATTCTGCTCTTCAACCCTTGGCACTGCCGCCTCTACGTGTGTCTCGACCGAACAGGTTTGACACGCGGAAGCGTTTTTTAGTTTGGTGAATCTGTTTTCTCCATTTCGGGTGCTCGTTCACAGTCAAGCTGTCTCTGGTGATCAGTGTTGATGGTTGAGACTTCAGCTGTTTGATGAAAACTAACTTTTGCCAAACGTTACCCAAGAGAAAGGCGGTCTCAGTCATTTGATAAGAACAACAACGAACAAAAAATGAAAAAAGAAAACTTGTCAATGTTTACACACGCCGAATCGCCCGAACAGGCAAATCTCCCAAACCGAAACGGGAACTAACAAAAGGTCCCAGCACTTGTGCTGGGAAACGTGCATATTTTGTCAAGAAACCCAGGCACTGATGAAGCATAAGTTTCCTGGCAGCCAAAATCTCACTCAACATGTTGCCAGAAAGGAAATTCGCAGATTTTGCCCACTTTTGAAAAGTAGGGGGGAACAGGGGGCGTCTGTCTGCATCATCTCCCCGAAGTGTGATTTCATTACGCGTACACGCTGAATATGCTTCGCATTCAGCAGTGTTGTGTTCAAGTCAAAGTTCAAACTTTGTTTGCAAAAAGAAAGCAACAAAGACAGGGTTCTCACACTGTACAAAAATGGTTTCTGTTAAACCACACAATGACTTTTCAAGACCTTTGGTTGACAAAAGAGTGGTGTGATTCAACAGGAACCATTTTTGTGAGATGAGAACCCATTCCTTCCACAATGCGAGCACATGTGATAGATTTTGTGACCGGTTATTTGTGTTTCAGGAAACAAGAAGGGATTCTTGTCTCTTCTCCCTTCTCCTGAGTACTGATTTACTCGTCTGATTCGTTTCCCGAGAAATTGTGGCGATTTCCGACAGGTTAAAGCACATGAAATTCACCTTGATTTCAGTCTGAGGTCCAAGGACTCCCACGTTTGTGCAACCAAAAAAGAACTCCAAACTTCAAAAGGATCGTGATCACTCCACCTTGTCCACTCCCAGGGAGTACAGGGCTTACCTTTTTCGCTCCAGCGATGAAAGACATGTCTGCGTTTCGGAGGAGGACGAACACTTTGGACCAACAGCTTCACATTCAACTCCTCCTCCAGCAGAACAAATGGTGGTCCCAATGACACCAAACTGTTGTCTGGCTAAAGCAGCTTGTGATATGAGACTGGAGCCGATTCTGCTCTGTAGTTTGGCACAAGACAGAAACTGGTTACAAACGAAATCAATCTGGACCAAAACATCCTGGTAGAAAATGGAGATCGAGTTTTTCGTGTTCCATCAAGCGTTGTTTGTCCTGCAGAAAAATGAGAATCTGGTCGACAAAAGTGTGACAAAACTACCAAGCATGTGAAAAAGCAAGGTTGAAAAAACACGTCAATTTTGGGAAGGTTCCTCATGTTTTGCTGCCGACGCATCTGGTGATGCCGAGCAAAACTGCTTTGCAGTCTTAATTGTGTGTGGATAATTACGAAGTATATCGGAGGCGGCAAACACCATCCTTCCGCAAGACACATGAAAAATGTATGAAATGATCTTGCCTTCAAATGATATGTTCCAATATAACTGCAGCAAAAGAATTCTCGGTGGATGTCTGCAGCCCATGCGCGGGTTTGTGCAGAGCATTGCACACAAAATTGTGCATTACAGCTTCATATGAATGCCTCATGCATGTGTTATCTCTTTCTGCCAGACATGGGGAAAGTTATGAAGACTTGATGATTTTGAGTTTCCGAAGGGTGGTCAGTTGATGACGTCGTGTTTCTGTGCTTGCGCCTGGGGCAGAAGTGAATAGTTTGTTTAGATCGACAAAAACACTTGTCATCGTTGTGCACCCGCGAACGATCTTGGCAGTGGTCATCTTGGATAACGTACGCATCAGTGGCACCCCCCCCCCCGCCTCGGGAAACTGAGTGAACGAAAAGCGGGAGAGACATGTCGAACATGCGTCAGAGAACCGGTCAACACAAGGTTTACGGTTCACACACTGTGATCCTTTGGGAGACCATAAAGGGACTCGCAACCACATGAAAACAAGTGGCCGGGTTAAAGGGCGCAACAGTCCAATTGCTCCTAATTCGCATTCTCCAAAGGTGATTTGCCACCCCAGGAACTGTCTCCGTGCAGAACAATTCAGGGCTTCTCTTTATTCTGGCTCCACGTGCAGCAAGAGAAATCCCACGACATGTACTGCATGTACAGGGAGGCGTGGTTTGCGGTTCAGCGACTGTGATCGACTCACCCTTGTTTGTCGGAAACCACACTGGTTGGCTCGCTGTCCAAGACATACTCAATTTTGCAAAAGGGCAAATGAGAGTGAATGAGTGTGAGAGAGAAAAAATGAGTGAGTGAGTGATTGAGAGAGAATGAGTGAGTGAGAGAATGAGTTCCATCGAAGTTCTTCGTATCAGAAAATACAAAACCAAGGACGGCACTGGACACGTATCAAAACAGATCTGCACCGACGAAACATTCTTCAGGTTCTGAAATTGTGCGGTTCCATATTTATCTCTGAGCCATGTGTTGAGACACAACAGTTGTCATCTCAAATTGGCATCGTTTCCCATCATCAGAACTGCATGGTGCTGCTGCGCCGAAATGTTTGTCGCGCAGTGCTTGTCGACGGGTTGTTTTGGAGGGCTCAGGCACATCAAAGAAGGAAAGAATTACACAGATGAATAATAGATGTTTGGAGTGCCCCTAAATGTAGTCAAATGGGCAGGTAACTGCCTTTGTTGTGGATGCTGCTTCTGCAGTGGACTTTGGAGAAAGGACAAAATATTGCAAACTTCAAGGCACTCTGGAGACACGTTCTTGAGAACTCTTTTTGAATTGAATTTCCCTTGGTTCCCGGACACAGCGGATCGTTCTCCGGCGCGAACTCTCATCATTCTCCGGGGCTTTGGTTCTCTGCAGCACCATAATGCTGAAGAGAACCATCAGGTACATTTCAGGATGTACTGAACTGAATGGAGCTGGATACACAGCATGGTGCTATATGTTCAGCATCCTGGTACCAAGTCTACCCATTGCCTGATTGGATGGTTCTGCAGAACACCAACCAGGTACATTTTGTCAACAAAAGCAGGTATTGTCAGTACCTCCCAGTCATCAGTGTATGCTATCAAAATCAAATTACTGGCTCCAATCAAAAACAAAATAAACGTACATCCTGTCAAAAACAAATATTGGTACATCCCACAAAAAATGAATGTTGGTACATCCTATCAAAAACAGAATATCAGTACATCCCATTGAAATATAATGGTGGTACATCCCATCAAAACCAAAACTGAAAACTTACCTGTAAATCCACAAAATATTGCCACTCAGGTGAGAACATGTGAAATTTACTGTGTGTTTTTTCAGACAGTTGGTACTGAACCATTCTCTGGACTGCCAGAGCAAACCAAAATAGGAGCTACATTTTGCACAAAATCAATCATTCTCTACAGCATCATAATACTGGTTAGAACAATAATCCAGTGTGCGCATTGCACTCTGGAGCATGCATGAATGTACCAGAACGATGGTGCTCCAGAGCGCGATGCGTCAGAGCGAAACGACCCGGTGTGTCCGGGCTCTTGTTGAAGCAAATGCGCCAAGGTGTCAACTGTTCATCTCTTTGCAGCCTCGTCGTCATCACAGAACGAGACAAAAGTGCAACAGAAGTATGCTCTTCTTTGGGACAGGAAACTGTAGCCTGCGCGATGTTTGGAAAGTTCCGCGAAGTTCAGGCTGTTCTCGCACGTTCACTTGACTTTTTTTCTCACCAGGATTTCTTTGCGTTGTGGCGGGGGGGGGGGGGGAAGGGCAAGAATCAAAACACAACAAAATGTCTCTTCCGCGGTGTTTTCCGGCCTGAACTTTTGTTATTTATTTCCTTCTGCCCGAGGTTTCTGAAGGCCAAGGAAATACTCCATGTTCATTTGCCACTCGCACGAAGTCAGTCTTTGAAAAAGATTGCTGCGCAACCTGATACATCTTTCCGTGTTGTTCAAAACCCTTTGTGGTTGAGAATAAAGTGATGTGTGGGCAATGAATTGCCTTTCAGGATTAGTCTCCTAAATATTTTATCACTGTGAGAATGAGAGCTGCATCTGGTTGAAACACACAATCTGCGGCATCTATCAAGCATCGCTGTTTTTCAGGAGAACGTTGGGTAGAATTTACGGACGTAGCTCTGCAACATGAAAAATGCACGAGTAATCTGCAGGAAAGAGAGTCAATACATTTTTGATCGTTCATTTCCTCGAGATGGGTTGAGCGCTGCATATGCATGTCAGGTAATTTTGATGAACAATTCTGATTTCCCAACTCAAAGTACCCGTCCAGACCTACACGCTGTCAAGTGACTCTGCGGCAGCCCTTCGGAGTAAGTCGTTGATTGAGACCTTCGCCACAAATGGCTATAAAAGGCAAAAATACCACAATATCCCACCAATAACAGGCGACAAGACAGCAATACAGAAAAAGAACCCCCTCTGGACAGACCGACAGAAAAGGGGAGAAAGAGTCAAAACAGTACTTTCCGAAATTTCGTAGCAAACACAGAGGGGAAGACAAGAGTGAACGCAAATGTGTGAGAAAGTGTGCAGCATAGTGGACTGCAGATGACATGTCTGAAATGTCTAAATCTGGAACAACTGCAGAAGGAACGATGCCATTTTGCCGAGTGAGCTCAAAAAAGAACAACCTTCAGTTTCGCGGAGGTGATGCACTGGGTTTCTTCCACGAATACTTGTGCCTTTGTGTTTGTCCGGTGTGGGCCTCAATGCGGAGAAAAATCAATCAGTGTTATTGAAATTTCGTCGACATAAATCAAGCAATGAGCGCAATCTGTACAGCTTTGTGTGCTGTTTCAAAGCAGGTTTCCTTGAAGTGGCTTCCGCAGAGCTGGTCGTGCTTCATTGATCTGACTCGCTTTGCAGAAACTCACCTGGAAATCCAGATTTCGCCAACAAAAGTGGCTGTCTGGAACTGGGCTGTTTGAGATTCTGGAGACGTCAAAGCAAATGTCTGACGAGAAGTCTCGCAGGTGTTTCAGCCGTCGAGGCATGACTTTCAAGTCCACTGTTGCTCATGACAAACATACAGATATGTTTCCTGAACTCTCTTTGGATGTGAATGGTCAGCTCTGCACAGACAGCGCTCGTTGTCAGCAGCGGGTCGTGTTGTTCAGCTACAGAAGCAGCTGCACGACTCGGTGATGGTCTGCAAAAGCTTTCATAGTCTCAGTGAATTGGAAGCATCTTGAGCCGCGACAGTCGTTGTTCCACGGCGTCACTGATCGCACTCGTCGAGCGTCGCGCCGCAGCTTCGTGCAGCGTCACTGACTAAAGAGGATCGTGTCGCAGCGCGGGACATCCTGCTTCGTCGTAATTGGGTCATCGGGATGTCATCTCCGCAAGTCGCCCAGGTGAAACTGATCATAGAGGCGCACGCGACGAAAAGTGTCAGAAGGGAACATATTTGAAACACAAAGGAAAATGTTACGCAGGTGATCAACGAGCAAAGTGTTGAAGAAAAAGAAACACCACTCAGGGAAGACCACGCCGTTGGACTTGTGTCTGAAGAACACAAGTGAAGTGACAAAGAATTACAACACAGAAAAAGTAGCAAATTCTCTGTGTGTAAGAGTGATTTGGCATTTGAGCTTCAACCTTGACACGTACACGGAGAACCTTGGAATCTTTGAATAGCTGTCTCACTTTACCCGCATGGAGTAAGTTGAATTGATATTCAGCTTCGTGTAAAGTTTCTGACTTCACCAGTTTGCTTGGTGGGAGTCATTTCACTGAACAGCATTTTGCAAGCGTGCGAAACGGACACGGCTTCTTTCGCCGGCCTGTTGTGTGTGCTCGTCTGACAGTTTTGGAGCTGAATGGAGGAGCACCACACTCTTTTCAATGTGTCTTGAATGACTGAAAGCGCGACACAAAGTGCTTTTGTCGTCGATGTTCATCGATAAAGTTGGATTGAAAACAACAACACAAACCTGACTGACGTCCTCACGGACAAGTCCCGAGCGCTTCATACGGACCTGCGTGGTTGGATTTGGAGTCGACATCATGGGGATCGTGCTCACCAACATCATGTCGGAGCTGAACGCGAACCGAGCCACCCTGACACGTAAGACACATCTTCCCACTCTCACTTCCCGCGCGTGCGCAATTTGACGCTTGCAACGGGTCAGACTTTATTTGGAAGATTGCAAGATTTTCTCTTGCTGTCAGCCACACACAGTTTACTCAGTCTTGGTCTTGACTCGCAAGGGATGATCCGTCGGGGACGAAGGACGCGAATTTAATGAGGTGCAGGCCTTTGCAACCAAATGATCTCAGTGTGATTGTGAGATCAGACGTGAAAATCCGGGGTCGAAGTTTCCTGGAATGAACCTGATGAGTTGTCTGTGCACGAAATGTTCCCATTTCAAACCGATTTCAGCTCAATATTGTCGGCTTTTGAAAGAGCTTTGTTCGGTTCGAACTGGTAAAATCCTTTGAGGTGCAGTTGAACTCATAGGAACAAGGCATCTGTTGTTGTGCATGACTTGGAAGGCAGTTGCAGCCGACAATTGACGTCCTGTCAAAAATGTGTTTCGTTCTTTTCCTTTCTTCTGTGCATTTGCTGTCAGGACAACTTTTACTTCGCACCTGAAACTGCGAGTCATCACACACGGATCGAAAGAAGCGTCGTTGTGACTGTGCAGTTCTTTGGGACAACGTGTGCGCCTTGGGTTGGTCTCAGGTGCTCTGCGTTCTGATGTGGCTTCGGAAAGTCAATCTGCTGGAGGTACCATCTTTGCCATCATTACTCCATTTACAATTCTCTTTCTCTCAGAAAACTCTCAAGGAAGATCTACGACTTGCAAAAGGAACCTCTCAGGTTTTCGTCTTGCACCAGGATTCTGCATGACTGTGTCTTTCAATCACTAGGAAATTGAAATTGAAATTAAAATTTAGATTCTGTGAGCAGACAACTTCACAACGGTGTTTTGTTTGTGAAAATATCGTGGAAGATCGGACCTCTCGTGCCTCTCTTTAAGGAACCAAGAACCAAGCAACACCCAAACAGCCCGCGAAGCCTCTCTGGCCCTTCTTGTGTCGCTCGTTGTTCCCACAGATCGACTTTGATGACCAGCTTGGTTCCGCCACAAAAGCTGACTAATGACGCGAGTCTGTGATCAAACAGCGGCTGTTGCGTGTTTTGATCTCGGAGGATTTGAACTTTTTGTTCACTAAAAAAGGACTCTATGCTTTGTCCACAAGCATGTTGCTTGTCATGGACTCTCATCATCAGTACACGTTGTCCGTCATTGGGATGTTCGCTGTGAGTGATTCGTGTGCAAGCCGCGATTATTCTTTGTGCAGGTCAGATATAAGTTTGCAGACTCCATGCTGTTTTGTTTGTTTTTCATTGAAGTATTTGCCACTTCGTTGAACATGCGCAAGCACAAAATGTTTGACACACAGAGCACGTGGACTCCGGAAATTTCATGCCTGCATTTGACTGCAGTCCATGAACATTACCAACAAATCGACAAAGTGCAAGCTCCTGGTTCCCTGCTTTGAAAAACCTTTGTCATTCCAGAGTATATGTCTGATTCGGAGAAAAAAACAACTCAAGACGGTCAGCATTGAAACATCAGAAGCTTGAGTAAAAGGTTTTGTGTGTTTGTTCTCTTGAAGAAAAGGCCGCTTTCAAACAAATCTTCATCATCGCAGCCGCACGCGACGTTCGTGCGTCTGACATGGAAATCGCTCTTCTGGCTGCTGTAAACATAAATTCAATTGCAAATGGACTTCACCTGCAGAAACCTCGGGCTGTGTCCGGGGAACCAAAGTTGAAAGCTTTATTTATCAAATTACTCAACCTTCCATAGTCGAACTTCATTTGCTGAACGAATTCAACACAGACATGGTTTTACACAAATGGAACAACGATTTCAAAAGTTAAACAGATATCAGAATATTACGTTTTGGGGTTTGATCTTTGACATGGGCAGTAACGTGAATGCAAAAAGTGGATCGCTCATTTGGCCACCATTTGTTTTGTTTCATTCCGTATGGGAGCCGGGCTGGGCCATTTCCAGTCCAGGCGGTTGAGTTTGTGAAGAACACGAGGATCTCCACAAAAGTTTCAATCCACCGCCGCTTTCTTGAGTGAAGCTCGAGTGATAGTGAAGCGAAGTCGTCAAAAGTTAGTTGAGGACATTTCCCATATCCATTACCGGCGCAACAGGGATAATCAAGTGGATTAATAGGTTAATGGACCGAGTGCTCCGGGCCGTCCACATCTTGTGCCTCGTGAGAGGTGTTGTTGTCACACACGAAGCTCGCTAATTTTCTGTCACATTTCCCGCATCCATGTTTGGCTGCAAAAGGGATGCGGGAAGATCCACAAGTTTGTCAACCAAAGAGGGCTCAGGCGGTGGAGAAGCGTTGTGATGTTTTGCGTTGAAAAGTCCCATGCAGTTTGCTGAGTGAAAACGTCAATGCATTCTCAAAGAACAAGGTGCCAGCCAGCACATCTTGAGTCTTGCTTGCTGTTGCTGAGTTCAGGTGTTGCGTTGCAAGAAAAATGACATCTCTGAATACTTTTGGGTGTCATCGTCAAAGGCAATCCGCAGAAACATAAATATTTCACAGGAGTAACTGTGAAGATGTGTGGCAACATAATTTGCCTGTTTCCCGTCACTTGTCTCGAGTGTTACAAATGGCATGAATTCAGTTGCACATTTATGCAGCTGGACCTCCATCGAGGCTTTGAGGATTTATGGGGCAAAGCAAATGGCCAGCAGACAACAGATCATGCAGATACAGAACAATGTTGTTGTGACACATCCATTGGGAACCATGACGAAAAAATACTGTTGGAAGGGGATTCGGTGTCATCTTAATTAAAGTCATCGGTAGAAGGGCATCTGAAAAGCGGACACTTGATTATCCAAATGTAGCTCAAACGAGGTCCATTTAAATTGCTAATCTTATCCGTATGCTATCTGATGAATGAAAATCCCATCATTTTGTCCGACGGTGGAACAGCATACATTCGTTTTGCCTTGACAAGATTCAATCTGCGCTGAACACTTCAGTGAAATGTGAGGATGTGCCTGCATTTCCTGCAATAATGGGTTTGCCTGGAGGTTCACTGTCGGTCGCGTGTGCCAATGACACAACTTCATGCACCGTTCATCAAGTGGAGTTGTCGTGGATTTTGGAACAGGGCGCTTTTTGCAGGTCATTCAACTTGTTTTCCGTCCAGTCACTGGACGATCTAAAAGAAGTTGAGCTGCCTCAAGAGGACAACACGAGATGTGACACGTGGCTGGAAAGATCCCAGAACGCTCTCGAGCCAGCCAGCTGTTGCCTCCGAGTCACATTTGATCAGCGATGACGAGTCTTCTTGCGGGAGAGCAGGCTGCTTCTTGTGCCCGTATGAAACACTTGATTCTCATCAAACTGCTTTTTTGCGAGAGTCTTATTGCGTCTCACGAAATGGCGAACACATCAAGAACATGAAGCACCTGAGCGAACAACTGCAAGAGATTAATATTTGATCAGAACCTTTTCCGTTCATTTCCCTGCCCGAAGACCTGGCAGCACAGATCACACCATTCGTGAGACTTGATGCACAAATTAGGACATCGCAGAGCTTGTGAGCTCGGCCACGCCGAGTGCACCATGCAGCGACCCACCCCCTGTCCAAGGATTTTCAACGGGTATATGGGTCGCTCGGTGGCTCATTTCTCTTGGTTTGTGCACGCTCCAGCACAAACGCAGGGTCCAAAAAGCAGGGAGTGACACTTTGGCACACACACACACACACACACACACACACACACAAGCACAAACAAAAGGAATTTCCTCCTGATCAGTGTTATGTATGGGTGCTCATGCCAGCATCGTACCAGAGCCATCGGCTGGCAGAGCCTGTCCGCAGCATTCGCCCAGAGAAGGGAGCTGGTGTCTCCCATCCCTGTTGGCCAGGTTGTATTAAACTAGCCACACATACATGATCTACAGGAGTGGTTTATTCAGACTTACCTGAGCTTCAGAGAAGCGAAGCCCAGAAAACAGAGAAACAGTCAGTTTTATACAGGGGTCTGAAGCTGTGCCACAGGTGCAGCTTCAGAGGAGCGTGGGAAAGAACATGTGTGCTCGAACCAAGTGACGAGTGTTCGAGGAACGATGGTTCGATTACACAACATCAGTCAGGCTTCATTCATCCCTGTGGGAAAGCTGGCATCTTGAGGTTATTCTTCATTTCTGACGTCTTTCTGGCGTAACTGACAAACCAGAAACGCTTTCAATGCTCTTGCCAGCCACCACAGAATAAACCCAGAATACACAAGCAGCCAAACCACGGAGAATACATTTTTTCATAAGGCTACAAGGTCACACTGACACCACAAAAATTCATCTGATGTTATTTGAACGGAGCTAGGTTCCTGATGTCCTTGAAATGCAGCTGACTCAGCATGCAGTGGCGAACCAATGACTTTTGTGTGAAATACAAGAAAGAATTCACAAATGAATGGAAGGAAACCCTGAAGGATCTGTTCTTGATTCGCACAGACCCTTTGCCATAGCCTTTTGCGCAGCGATCCTCTGTAGATCTGCGTTCAGGGTGTGCATGGTAGGCCTGTGTGATCACGACCAACACAACTGACAGACAGACAGACAGACAGACAGACACACACACACACACACACACACACACACACACACACACACACACACACAATCGCACGTTTGCCTTCGCACTGGTCTTTTTTTGCGCTGCGTGTCTATGAATTTTGTCTGCAAATCTCTCAAACGGTGCCGAATTCACAGTCCAGCGGGTAATTCGTGGATGACCCTCATACCATTTTCGTGTCTTTGTGTGTCAATCTGTTGAGAGTTGAAAGTCAGTTCGGGACAAAAGGAGATCATCTAATTATGCTTCTGCATCCCATTGATGGTTGACGCAGTTTCAGCCGCAACAGTAAACAACCATAAAAAGACAGGGGCTCAGTTCAAGTAGTCTTTTATGGCAGCAATAAAGTGCACCCGGGAATTTGCCATTTTCTGCTTCCACTCTTCAAGAACGAAACACCCAAAACAAGCATAAAAGTTGAGTTGCCTGATTTGCACTGGTCATTGGATGAGGTTACCTGTTGTTTTAACGAGGACATCAACCCGGTGTGGTGAACAAAAACATCATGTGTTTGGCACGAAAGATCAGAAATATGCAGCTTGATCGGACGCATGCAGGAACAAGCAGAGCTCGCCGTCACAATCGTAGAAATACTCGTAGTCTGATGTCAAGATCGTAATTGTTCTTGCAACTAAAGGTCCCCCCGTCCAGGCCAAAATAGAGGGAAGCATGCACAAAGTTCATTTGCTAATGAGCTGATCCCTGAGTGTCTTTTAAACCCCGGAGTCAGCTTCCGTAATGTGGCTAATTCCTCTCGTTCGCTCCCCCACGGAGCGCAACGACGCTCGCAGCAATTATTCTCGTGATCATAGGGTCGCTCGCCTTAAACATGCAACAAGCTCGCAGTTTGTGGGTGGTTTGGTCATGACAGAGTACAGAGTTGTCAAAATCAAAACGACGAACATGGGGCCCTCTTTATTGTCTCGTACAAGGACGGCGAAAAATACCCAACATTGACTCCACCAAATTTTCGGGTGGATGTCTGCATGGCAGATGGACCTGCCATCCTGATTCCCTGAAAAGCGCCGTCAGATACAAACTTTTCCCCGATGAAACAAATTGAAAATATGAGTCACAGCCTCCTCGGATGTGGGATCTGCCCTTGTCGTCCACATCGTTAAGCTTGCAAAACAAGCATTTTCGCTGTGGAATGTGCACCTTGTACCTGTGTCATTAATATATCCCGGAAAATTCAGTCTGACTCGAGACCACTGGAGGGTCTCACGGGAAGGTCACTGCATGTGGAGCAAGTTGGAAGCTGATGCACATTCAATTCTACCTATCTTCTGAGAGAATGAGGAAAGCTGCCATGGAGGTGCAACATTGAGTTGTGATGTGCACATCATTTGTCCCCACTATTCTACATTGTATCCTGAACTTTGTTCTCTGTGTCTTTGCAGGTGAGTACGCTTTCCTGGGCCTCTTCAAAGACCCGTAACTTTCAACAGTCGGGAATTGGCCAATAAGTGGCAGGGATAAGTGCGTCACAAGCGCCAAGGGTAAGAAGCGGTTTCCAGTGCAGTTTCAGGGAGTCAACATATTTTTGGACATATTCTGAATGTACCAGTTGTTCCGCAATGTCTTCCCTTTCTCACCACGTAAGAAAACACTGTTTAGGGATCTTAATGTTGAGAACACGTGTAGCCATTGTGGACGTAAATGTGGTGGAAATTGCACTTTTCATATCTGAAGATCAATCAACGACAGCTTCTTTTTTGGACGGATTATTCTTCAAAATATGTGCACACAGCCTGGTCATTTGGAAATTGCAGCTCTGTTGTGCTTCGAGGCGTGGATCTGCCGCAAACTTTGTGCTGTTTTTTTTGAAGTATAACCTTTCAAGAGGTGTTGGATGTTTAAACAATGTACTTTGTGCTGGTTTGCCAATTTTTGTGCAAAAACAAATCTAAGAGATCGTGTTCTGCTGTACGAGAACATTCATCGCTCATTGGAGGTACGAGGGCTGTCCACGAATTTTCCACTGGTTTTCGATACACAAACCGCCTCGTGTCACCACCCAGAGGAAAATTCGTGGACAGCCCTCGTACAACGGGCATCTCAAATGGCCAACAATTTTTCTCAACGCGTTGAATAGTGGTCCAAAATGTATTGATGTGTTGGTTTTTGAAGCAAAATCGGCTGACAGGGGAATCCGAAGTGACGACTCTCGTCCTTCTGTTGAAAGCGATCTCTCTGCGTTGATATCAACTTCTGAATCTCATCCAGTTCCAGAGGAGCTGTAGCAATCCTCGCTCTTATTTCCGCAGGCAGCGTGTTGGGGTCGCTCTTCCAGTTCGCATTTGCAATAAAAACGAGGAAAGAAAGCAATTAGAATTCATAAGTGTTGCTTTAGACTTCCTCAAAATGCGAACGAAATTGGTTTGAGGAAATCACATGGACAGGCTGCTGAGAGCTGTTGAACATATCTTCAGCCCCGTCGGCATTGATTTTATTTTCCACTTGATTTCTGCATGAACTTGTTACCAGCTGCAATTCTTGGCAGGAATTGCTCTTCGCATCTGCTGGAGAGTCATCAAAGACATAATTACCCACATTAAGGGACAATCGAACGACATAAGACACAAATTTCTGGTCCGGCAACCGAACTTAGAGACGTCAGCGTGAAAATGATGATGATGCTTGTTTCTTTGCTTTGCAAAGTTGATGAGCGCGTCTCGTCTCATGACGCTGAGAACATGGGCCTTCGACAAAGGTCGTACACCAAACTGTTTGGTGTCATATGCATTACTTTTTCGTGCCACAGCTTGGTCAAAAATCCAACTGAGCACGGTTCTTGCCAAGCCACACACCCGCTGAGAAATCGTTTTCATTTTGGGGGCAAGGGGCGTGAACTGTCAACCGCAGGATCATGGCTACTCAAGCAGCATACTGCAACGAAAGCAAAGCACAGCTGCAAGGCAAGTTGCAGGGAAATACCCAGATGGACTCTTGAGTTTTCTGGGCTCGGAAATGGGTCGCCGCTGTACACTAGACAGGCAAGGAGACTCACTGGAAGACATCATGAGATGAATGCGAATCAGACTTGGTTGTCCAAAACACGTGACCAAACCACGCGAATACAGGACCTGGACAGAGGAACCACAAGGTGTGAACAGTATGTGCGACCAACGTCCATTTTGACCGAATTCAAGAAGGGTCGTCGGCACAAACTGCTCAGGTTCTTCGTACAAGAGACGATTTATTCTCTGCTGCAAATTGTTTCAGGCAAAGCATGTTGTTCGGCTTCTCTTCACTGCTAAACTTTTTGCGTTTCGTTCACAAGCAGGAAATGCAAAACGAAACAAAGAATCGCGGAGGTTTTGGTTTCGGTTTTCGGCTCCATGAGGGACAAAGACACGCAAAAAGCCTCTGGACCCAGGACACTGTTCGTCCAGTTGTGCATTGGACAATCCTCACAAAGACTGTCCAATTTCAGAAATGACTCTGGGAATCCACCTACGAAAGACTCCCACGAAAGTCTTGTCTGGGCCTTCTTGTCGGGACTGATCGGGTTCCACCAAACTTCGAGTGTACACTTTCCTCAGAACAAATCAAAGTTTGGAAATCGGAATGAAATCCGTTTGATATCACTGAAATTCAAACACGAAGAAGCACTGCACGGATCAGTGGCGTTGTGATTGTCTCGAAAGGTCAAAACATGATCTTTTCGAATTGGGTGTGATTGGACGCAGGTGAGTTAAAATTGGATTCGGGCAATTTGCAATTTTCAATTCTCAGAGATTGTGAAATTCGCAAGACCAAATGAAGCAATCCCAGCTGCATCCACCGACAAATTCTAATTTGAAAATGAAGTTCGAAGGCTTGTCACAAAATCCCAAGCCGTCGTGCGGGAATGTGTTGATGCACAGATCTGTTTGTGTCCACAGCAATGAATGTTTGGGTCAATCATTTGTCTTGCTCAGACTGCAGAACTGCTGAAGCACAAGCATGCCATACAACAGTGATACATGGGGGGGGGTCGTGCGATGCCATCCATGCTGCGCGATATGAGTCCATAAATTGTCCATACGTGTTAGGACAGTTTTTTCTCATGCAAATGCTTCCGGATGATCCTTTTTGGGTCCTTGTAAGCAGCCGTAAATTTGCCTGTGGATCTTGTTTGGCCCATTTGAGAAGCATGAATACCACTTGCGTGAAACATTGTCGTTTCCCTGAAAACGAGGCCCAGCTCACACTGCGTCCCTCGAGTAAACACCGCTGGAGTATTGTGCGGTGTCATTTGTCCAGGACTGCACGGGTCCCAACTGAACAATGGTTCTGGTCAATGAAGAATATTTTGTATTCACCGTTGCCCGATGCGAGCTTGGGATGACCTCACGAACCAAAACACTCAGCAGCTTGAATGACCTGGGGCTGGTCCATATGACAGAGTGAAATGGTTTTCTTGGCCGACATAATTGAGACAGGTGCGCAATGGAAGGTCCGCTCATGTGGCAAGAGAAGACTCCACAGCTGATTTCCGTTTTTGCCACAGAATGTGTAGACTGCAGGTCATCTGAGAAAATTTCTTTCTTTTTCAGGCAATGGCAATATGGCAATGACAATGACATGACGATACTGAGTGTCGGAGATCATGGAAGTACAGATTTTCATTTTGCACGACATCTTCCAACAACAACCTTGAATTGGAAACAGATTTGACATTTGACGATTCAAAGGAGGTAGATTGCTTTTTTGCAGAAACGATTTGCAGGCCACGCTCTAGTGTTCCAGGGCAGAGAGATCAACAGATGATAAGTTCATAACAGCAAGGCAAGAAAGCCTCCAACAGAAATAAAGCTTCAGTACGAGTATAGCTTCGATGTTGAGCAAACCTGCAGACGATTTGCTGTGTCAGGAACTTTTGTCTCTCCGGACAGTTTGGTGATATCCGGACAACATCTTTCAGGATTACTTTTTGTGTTTGTTGTCAATCGGAACAACAGCAGGTGGATCAAGACAAGCCAACGCAAATGGGCGACACACGCGTGCCTGGCAGGAACATTGCTCGCGTCAGTGGAAAAAGTAAGAACCAACTCCTCTGTCTCTGTCTCTGTCTCTCTGTGTCTCTTTCTCTCTGCCATTCTGTCTGTCTATCTTTCTTTGGAAGTTTTGCGTTCAACTTCTTTGCGCAGATCGACCAACAATGCAGCACAAATTCTGCGCGTGGTGCTTCCTGGCGAGTAGCTCATGTTGAAGCTGTGTTCGTCGTGACAGGTTGAAGCCAATCCCTCATAAACTTGAGATGGCAGCATTACAGGGCGTGAAGCATTTTCAGTGCATCTTGCCTTTTTTGTTGGTCGTGTTTGTATCAAAAGCGTCAGCCTGCTGGTTAATTTTCACTTCAGAAAACACCACAGGTCGCTGTTTTGATAAATGCTGACTGACAACAGCAAACTGCAACTCTTGCAAAAGAAGAACGAAACATAACAAAACAGTCCAATATGTTCTCAACATCCACGGATGGTGACGAACACAATACGGAGGTAAAGCAAACACGTTCGCTCCTTTTCCGATGTGCCCTAATTGCCACATCAGTGACATAGATACCATTTAGTTGCTTGTCATTGGTTCTCAACTGCTCATGTGATGCAGATTTGGTCATCTGTGCCACCAGTCTGTCAATTGGAGCACTGCACGTGTAAAAATTAAGCCGTGATGAACCTCGCCAATCTGTAGGCTTCCCTTCGGATGGAGATTCCTCGCTGTGGCCCTGGAAAGCCTTCAAGAAATAACTGTTGCAAAGGACAGAGGTGGAGAAAACAGGACCAACCCCAGTGATTAGCGACAGAACGGCCCTGGTCACGTCATTTGGTTTTCACGCGCTGACTCCTTGTTACTGATTGGAGTTCAACGCTATGTGTTTCCGAGATTGGTACACGAGGTCAATGAAAAGAGACAGAGGTGCAGGGAGGGATAATTACTGCAGAACAAGCTAAATTACATGTAGTGTGTCCCACAGCCACAGCACCTGGGGCCCACTTTAGCAGCGCCCTCAGTCAGAGCAACGCTGACTCTCTCACCGTCTTGACGCTCAACAGATGACAAGCCTACGGTTTCTACGAGCTCCCGTCAGCAAAGTTTCACTTGCCAGACTGTCCCTCAATGCCGTTTGCTCCGGAACACGACAGTCAGTATCAGTCACACGATCAGGTGTCTAGATCAGTCAAAACTCAGAGGTGATGACGATTTCTGGGTGGAGCTTGAACATCTGGTGACATGAGTGTTGGCCCAGATGAAGGTTAGGACGAACTTGTGACTGAAAACTTGTTTCTAAAGAAAGTTTGGCCCTCAGCATCACAGAGGAGTGAGTGAAAACAGTTTGCACTGACGGCTGAGAGCTCAACCCATTTCACAAGGCAAATCGTCGGCTGCGTTCAACCGATACCGATCTAAAGAGGAACTAATTCCAGATAAATGTGATTCGGGTGACAATTTATGGGCAGATTGCCGGCTTCTTGGTGGAAATGAACATCACTCGAATTTGGTCTACTCGTCTTGTGTGAAAAATAACGAGGACCAACTCAATCCATTTGACAATGTGACAGTGTTGCACTGATTCCGTAAGAAATGGTTCCAACCCGCAACTCAAACAACCCAAGCAGAGCACAAGTGGTGGAGCAAATATTCACAACTTGTTCGGCGGAACATTCCTCGGTTTGCACTCTCAAAGAAATTCATGAGTGGGTCAGGCGTGGGCCCGACCAGGACAAACTACCAACACCAACGAGCAAACGTAGAGGGGTATTGAAATTGTTTGACATGCAGTGGTGTGGGGACCGAATTTTCCAACGCTTTTCTGGTTTGATTTTTGTTTGCTGAGGAATCGACGTCTGAAGAATCGTCCAGTAGCGTTCGTTGATGAAACTCAAGTCACGTGTCAACGAAGCTAGGTCACTCGCGAGGCCCACGAGTACACAAGGTAACTGGCGACGCAAGTTCCTTTTAAAAGAAAAAGTCGCTTCAAATTCCAGCTGAGGTTGCGGAAGAAAAACTGAGGACATTCTGCGGTGAGCACTGAACGTATAAATTCGCCGTAAAAGTCGTTGTCGGAAGCTGTCTGCAGAAGCTGCTGAAACAGATGATAAAGTCCACTTCCATTGTCAGGTCTGTTGTCACGAGTTCGCGGTTTGTTTCACCGAGTTTTGATATCATATTGGCCATTATGGAGCCTTGAAAGGAGACACATTTCTTCATCAGAATGGAGCTGCTCATCTCTTGAGACGTTTACTCACATCTCTGCTGAGAGACAATAGCACACAAGTACCTACATTCGAAACCACGAGCCTGAAGTTTTTACGAGCACTCGATTTCCGATTCTCGTGATTCAATCACCTTTTGCACAAATTGCAAAAATAAAAAGAAAGCACACAACGCGAAAACGACAAAAGATGCCAGTTTGCTCGAGTTTGTCGGCAGGACTGGCGACAACAAAAAAAACGGAAGTTGCGTTTCAAGCGACGGGACGAGGAAGAAAAAGCTGAAGCGATGCGCAGTTAGAACCATGGACAGCGTGTACACAGTGATACATTACTTCTACAGGCAGGCGTACAAGTCACTGTTCCACAAAGGTAAACTTTTCAAAAGTTCCTTTTCGTTGAGTATGCACACGTGCAGACTATTCTGCGCACGAAACTCTATTCTGCAGCTTCAAGCTCGTGGATCTAACAGAACTGCAGCTGTGTTCCTTCGGCGAGAGCCTTCTCACTGGCAGATCTGTCATCGTGTTTTCACAGAAAACATTTCCTAATCCACCATTTCGTCCGTGATGGTCGTGAACTGTGAGTGCTTTGTTTTGAGAACTGTTCTCGGTTAATGGAAGTGCCCAGAAACGTGCGCCACCTGACAGGTGCGTGAGAACGCAATTGCAATGAATCATGTAATATTTTCTTTGTCAACAATTCATGTCGCTTGAGAGACACACACAATTGTTGAGAGTCGTTTGTCTGATGAAGAGAAATTTTCCATTTTGATTCTGCGCGGAAGTTTGTGGAACTTGGCTCTGAGCGAACTGACCCTCAAGCTGCTGCTGCTGTTCAGAAAAAAGACAAAGCGTTGTCACACTCTTTCCTCCAACAGTGATACAAACTGCTTTTCTCGAGAGAAGTGTTCACATGTGCAAACAATGCGCATCGATTTCCTCCAGCTAATTTGGACACGTGTCACGTTTACTCGTGATTGTTATTGCATTGTTTCAGTTCATTTGTTAATGAGACAATGCAGGGAATAGCTTCAGTTTATCCACGTCGGTGTACACGCAGCTTTCACGTCTATTGATTTCGCCACGGATTCAAAATCTCATCTGTCATGTCTTGGCCCTGTTTTTCAGTCAAATTATCGCTCGTGCCACACGAGTACTCAAGAACGAGTTTTGCAAGTGCGCTTTGAACTACAAGATGGTTCTGTCCATCTTTTTCCCAAAGCGATGGTTCTGCCAAGCTACTTTTGAGGCTTTCGTGTCCTTCTGCTCTTTTTTCTCTCTTTTTTTTGGGTCGTGAGTTTTCTTTTTGTAAATGCGCCTTCGCACAACTCAGATAAAAATCGTCATTATGAAGTGAAAGGATCTGCAACATTGTCTATGACTTTGGAAAGACCATCCTGACACACTTTCAGAAATCTGAGCTGGACGTACAGACCGACATGACTGCGACGTCACGGACCCTAGTCGAATCAAGAGGTGACAAGCAAAATAGCTAGGCCTGGGAAATTACCTACCAGTGTTGAAAAGAACCAGAAGATAGACTATACATGGTGAGTGATATTTGGTTGGTTTCTCAGTCCTGATATTTAAGGTATTTTGCGGACGTCCAAATATGTTGGTCGGCAAATGATCCTGAGACACCGGGCACACCTCCCAGAAGTTTGCACATCACTGACAAGCAGAATTCCTGTGTCAAATGAAATTGTACCACGAAAGACCACACGTTCTGTCGTTCTGTCTGAGCAAGCTCGTCGGGATGTTGCTACTGTTGTGTCTTGCTGAAGTGTCAAGTTACCAGAGAGCCACAGAGAGACAGACAGACAGACAGACAGACAGAGACAGGCAGACAGAGAGGGGTGACAGAGAATAGCGAGCAAGTGCAAACACGGACCAGAAACAGACGTGACAGTTTTTCTCAGGCTTTTCTGGAAGCCAACCAGCGATTGTCAGAGTGTCTTGTTTGGAGAGTCGAGGTTGCACCTCCACTGGAACCAGGGAGGTTCCTGAAAAGTCCTGAATACAGCGGACCTGTGTTTCCAAATGTAGAAGGTACCTTTGTGTCTGCCAGTGGAAGCTCAAGGGAAAACACAATTGGGAAGACTTTGTTTCTCTTGTTGGATCTCACTGTCCTTTGGAGATCTGCTGCTCTTATCGAGTTCATCAAGTGAACAATTCACCGAGTTGAGATGACATTCGTTTCAGCGAGTAATTCAGTTCTTGGATGGTTGGGTGCTTGACAGACGGACACAGGAGCATCTCACAAAATTCTGCACATGAGAGATGTTCCGCTCCAAGTTGTGTACATTTGCCGATGTCTGGTGTTGACTGAAGGCAAAACAAAAACAGGCACAGATAATCAGTACGTGTGGTCAAACTCGTCCGCAATGCTGTGTTGGTCATTTTATCAGGAGTGCGATCCGGAATACAGAAAGAGTATTGATGTTATCACCACTTGCACACAAATTACATGCATGTCTACATCCAGCAGAAAACAGACGCTGAACGATGTCCAGCTCGCTTGTCGTGCGATGTCCCTTCAGGACAGAGCACCGAATGGTCGTGCGCCACAGGCACAGTGGACCCGATGTCCCCCCACCCCCCCCGCGGATGAGGACTTCTGCGGGAGGGGGTGGTCTGGGTGCCAGATCAAAAATGTGGTGGGCAGAGTTGGAATCAAGTTTCCGGATGAAATCCAATTCCAGTTCTGCAACGAAAAAAAATACGGCAGAACTGTTTGCTTTCTGAATTGTTTCCTTCTTCAGTCAACAAAGAGTATCCTGCACAGCGTGCTGTGGAAATGTTCCAAAGAATTTAGATAATCTGAACTTATCAATGTATGTCCGAAGAGCAAGGCCGGCCAAGAAGACCCTTGGCCTTGCGACCAGCTGCAGGCTTTGTTGCTTCACTACCTTCCCAAATGAGGGAAACGCTGTGCCCGATGCATTAGTTTCATCTTGACTTTGCAGTGCCCGAAGGCATTTCTTGGAACTTGAAAGTACTCCACAGCTAAAGCCACATATATAAGTAATCACGCGGTGTGCATGCATGCGTGCATGGGACGTCATCTGTGCAATTTTGACAAAAGTGAACAAACAATCGCAGATAAAAAGTCTTGCTCGCACTTGTGTTGTTGACTTGCAACAGGTTCACGTTTTGGGAGGTACGATTTGCATTCCTCTAATCTTGATTGTCATCTAATGCATCGAAACCAGATGACGATGTCACTACGTGAGCAATTTGTTTTGTAAAGATTGGCTTTGTTACACGCAAGTTGCGGCGACGGCTGGCGCCCCCGACCTCTCAGTCTGCTTTGTCTTGAAAGGATTTTCGCAGTGGCAAGTAACTTACGCGGCTGTCACTGTTTCTTCTTTGTTTGCATTTGGCCAAACTGTCCTGTGTCAAACTCCAGAGCTTTGTCCTGAGCATTCTCGTCAGACTGTGTGCAGCACCTGGATTTGTTGGAATGCTCGTGTGTTGTGTCGGAGTTCAAATGCCATCCAAGTCAATTCACAGGAAAATTTTGGAACAGTTGAAAGTCCTTTTCTTTTGATCAGAAACCAACCTGTTTGGATTCGACCAAGAAAGTGTCAAAATTGTGGACAGGAACCAGAGGACCTGAACCCAGAACGACGTTGGTATCCCCAAAACGGAGCTTCAGAGGGAATACACTTCTTGTGGTCAAGACCACCCTCGACCAATTGCAGATTCATTCCAGCAAAAAACACCTGAAATTATTCCATTTGTCTGATTCCGCATCAGATAATCGAAGATCAAGGTTTTGACTCATCAATCGTTTGACAGTCACGCACGTCAAAACTTATTGATTCATTGTGGTGGTACGAGTACTTGTTTTAACCTTGCCCAGACGCAATGACACAGACCACAGAGAAAGACTCAAGTGTTTCAGCCTGACAACACTGACCTTCACCAGGCATTGAAGCTTTAGTGGTTTCGCAGACGGGTAACATGACGCAATAAGTGTTTTATAGTGTACATCTGACAAGCAGGGCTTGAGGTTGCGAGATATTCACTTTTGTTGTCAAACATTCTGCCGTGATGAAATCTTCGTATGTCGGTGAATCCTTGTTTTCTTTTGAAACTAGCTTCCTTCCAGCAAATCTTCCAGCAGATTTGGGGTTGGAGGAGGAGAGGTAATTCGGTTCTGATTGGAGTCCGACCCAGTGACGGGGGTGACTGACACCAACATCAGAAAGAGACCACGGTTTCAAAATTGTTCAGAGGCAGAGAGTTCTTCTGTTGGAGCTTTCTCAAAACGTCTGTTGGGACAGTGGAGAGGGTCATGCTGCAGCTGCTCCTGAGTTTGTTTGGTTGTCATCTGGCGGAGCTGGTCAATCACGGTCTCTTGGTGGTCAGTTTGGTCAGACGGTACCGGTTACAGGAGTATTGAGATACTCTTCAACAAAAGTCCCTTGTCTCTTGCCTTGCTGTGTTCTCCCTCTGTCTCTCTGTCTCTCTCTCTCTTTTATCTTTCTTTCTATGTTCTGCCTGGATTTTTTTTCACTCACTCACTCACTCACTCACTCACTCACTCACTCACTCACTGTTGACTTTTGTTGAGAAGAGAGAGCGAAGAAAGTGGAAGGAGGAAAGACATGAGAGAGAAGAAAAGGGAAAGGAGGGTAAACAGAGTCCATGCTGGAGACTTTCGGCCTCACTTTTAAAAAAAATCTTCAAGTTGTTGAGGGAAACGTGCAAGTTGGACACGGAGGTGAAAGTTGATCAAAAGGAAGGTGAACAAGCTTGTGGAATTGAATGTAGTTGTTGGACGCGAGGTATCCAACGAGACACAATGACACTGCGCACACGCAGAACAAAAATCACGCACTGGTATCACCAAAAAAACAAATTCCAGACAAATCTCTGAATGTGCCGCCAGCACAGATTGGACAGGTGATTTGCATGAGAAGCTGGTATTGCTTGGTAAATACAGTCCAAACGAACACATTTCTGTGGGTTGGTTCATGCTTTATTTGCGCACATTGCTGAATAGATGATGATCTCCTGCCATGCTTCAGTCACATCTGCTACATTCATACCATTTACCATTTGCTTCTTTGGTGCGGTAAAATCTCTTGGGTGAACGGTGTTACAAATTCGGAGTGCCTTGTTTCAGCCTGCCCACGGAACACTTTTGAGAATCTGGACAGCTCATGGTTTGCGCAACGGTCAGAGGCAAAGATTGCTGACAAATGACACTGCAACGACCGCAGTTGACCAATTGCTTCCACAAAGTTTGCAAAAAAGCTCGTATTCAAGCCCCAAGACTTGCGTGACCTACGCTGAGGCTACGGACTTGTCATCCGTTGGTGCACGGAACAACTCTCATCCAAGTGTGTTCTCATCCAAGTGCGTGAAACACATTGATCACAGACAGACACGTAAGTGTGTACCGACAAGCATTTCATTCAAGCAAGCTCCGTGTATTTGTTCGGACAAAATGCTCCTTGTTGTGTTTGGAACAGAACAAACACAGCGAACGAATTGCGAATGAACTGCGTGAATTCTTCTGACGCAAACGGGACAGAACTTTGTTCGAAACTTGTGTCTTGTTCGGTCACAAAAGTCGGAGGAAGCTTGGTCGGAAATTGCTCCTTGACGAGTGCCCCAACGACTGACGTGCGAGTGAACCATGCATCAACAGGGACCTGCAGAATTTTATGCGTCATTGCTGGGCCACGGGCACTGGCCACGGAGAATCTGGCTGGAGGGTGCAAACTCCCTGATGCCCATGTTCGCCACGCAGACCTGGACGAAGCTCGGGAAAGTGCAAATTTTATGTGAGTTGTGCATCATTTGTGCACACTTTGTCCCCAACAGAAAGCAACTTGGAGGCACCCTTGTGCGTGACAACAGGCAATGCGCCACGTTTCTTGCGCACGTTTCTGCATGCTGGAACTTTTGCTGTTCTCTCCAAAGTTCAGAACCGCCACAAGGAGGCCTGAAAGTTTGCTTGATTGAATCATGGCACTCACAGTGGGCTTGGCGCACCAGTTATCTCAGGTTTTCTTCCCCTGTTTGTTTCTGTGGCCTTATCAAATTCATGGGAACCTGGGGCTCACTGTTGTTGACTTCGAAGCGTGCCCTGTGCGTGGTTTGTTGTTTCTGAGCCCATCCCATGATGCCTTGTTCGTAAGTACCTCTTCGTACGTATCCATACAACAGCTTACATCGACAATGCCGAATTGTGCAATTATATCTGATGGTCCACCTTGCCAACATGCTGTGGATATCACAAAGTAAACAGTATTGACAGGAGTGTCGAGCAGTGTTTTCCCAGTGTGCAGAATAATGATAAATTCGATCACCTTGGGTGCGCTGTTTTTCGTGAACATAATCCAATGTTGCTTCAAGGTTGCATTACTATCTTGTTAGCCCTGCAGAGGCAACCTCAGAATGTTGGGGTCGTATGGCATATTGTTGCCCGAAACATTCTCACCTCTGTGTGCATGTCTGCGATGCTTTCAACAATGAAAGAGTCACACTCGTTCCCCTCGGGGAAAGTCTCGTCGTGTAACAGTGCAAGATAGATTATTTCTTCTAATGACTATTACCTCGGGCGAGGGAACACCAGCGGAATACCTGAACGAATTGCACCCTCATTACGAGCAGATTGACAAACACAAACACGACCAGCAGCAGCGACGCGAAGGTCCGAATCTGAACCAAGTCCCTGGAATTTCTGAAGATCGTTGCGACGTTTCGCGCTCTGGGGCAGTTTTGTTATTGAAAAGGCAGTTATGGTTGCAGTTCAACTGAGTAAGCGAGGTTCCACAGCACAAAAGTGGTCAGCACGTTCACCTGAAAACTTTGTTCACCAGGTCTGTGTCGTCTCCGTCTCCGCTCTGCACAATGAGTGCGTGACGAAACAATTTTGCGTGGTTTCCAGCACCACGTTTTGTTGGTTGCTGTGTCAAAATTGCAGAAGACACACTCACATCTTTCGTGACGAGTCGTTGTTCGGACGCCACACCACAGGACATTGTTGCTGGTGGTTGCAGATTCCTGAGACATAAAATGACTGCGACGAAAAAAACATTGGCAGGCTTCTCCACAAATTGGGCAATTTTGCTCGGATTTTTACTTGATGGTTGCAAAGGATCTCGTATGAAATTTACCCAGAGTGATTCCGAGTCTTCCCGAAACGTTGGAAACTTCTTGGGCGGCTGAAGAGATCGAAGTCACGTAATGACTTCCCCTCAGATTGCAGATTCCGCAGATGGAAGCAGGTAATACGCCTTGATTGATGGAAGTGCCAACAGTGTGATTGTCCGCGAGTAACGACAGTGGTTTCCGTCTCGTAGTGCCCAGAGGACTCGTTTATCCCACATCCACTGCTTGTGATGTCCAACTGCTACAACCATCTCGTCTCGAAGGCAGTTGTTCTGATTGATGCTGATGTCCGGCCACGACAAATCTGTGTGGACAGCTGCGGGGCTTTAAAACGCTGCTGCATTCCCACCCTGAAATTGTCTCCATTTTCGTTTGCTAAATGGAATCAAAACCAACAGAGAGAAAGGGTGTAAGACAGAGGAACCTTTCATTGTCAAAGACAAAAGTTCACATGCGTTTCATTTTTGGGACAGTGACCCACTGTTTGCATTTGTGCGAATGTTTGGTCGCCCACCACCTTTGAATGTTATTCAAATCCCAGCAGACATCTCACTGTTCCAGAAAGGGAAGCCTGTGGTCGGATCCCGATCCTGGAGAAAATGTACTCCAGGGCACAAAAGTGCACGAGTTTGAGTCAAGCTCATCCTTGTTGAACCGGCGGGACACAGTTGGGCTCCCAACTCAAATTCACAATCCACCAGAGTGATTTTTGCAGAAAGTGAAAGACAATGTTCTTGTCAGCAACACGTGTCCTCTAAGGTGCAGAACATCTGCAGGAATGAAGCTGCGTGCACGTGCCTGTAAACTGCAGATGGCGGGCGGGGCACTGTCGCTCTCTGTGGCTGTGGCTGATGATGAGAGGCGGGCTGAGTGACCGTGCATCATCCGCTTTGATCTGTTCTCAGGACTATCCACTCCACTCAATTATTGATCTCGCCTATTGCCGCAACAAAAAGCGTTTTTGCCCTACTTCTCCAAAACTATTCGCGATCCACTTGGTGGTGTTCGGTTTGAATGAAAGAAGCGCCTGGAAATCGTCTTTTCAAAATGTGATTCACTTGTTTCCGCCATGAGAATGGGAACGCGAAACATCAAAAATTGGGAAATATTCACAGAATTGCAATTACATTTCTGGCAGAATGACAACCTTTGATGTTGCCTGAGTTTTAATGAATCACTGATCGAATCAAGAGCGACACTCCAGCTGCACCGTTTTGTGCACGACAGTTGACTTCGACGCACCACACACAGAGATAACTTGTCGCTGCTAGCAGTTGGTCCTGTTTCAAAAAGAGTCGCTTTGTAAGCAAGGTAAATGAGAAACCTGCAACAGTGTGCATTGCCTGTGTTGTGACACTTGTCTTTTCACTTTTGTTAAAATCCTATTTCCGCCAGAAAAAAATCATCAGAAAACATTTCAATGTTGATTCCACGTGAGGCAACAAAATTGCCAACAAATTGCTGTTGGAAACTCCTCAGGCAACGAAAAAATTGTGTTATGGTATCTGAGTCATCAGGCAATTGTTGCATTCAAACACAGAAACACAAAATTGCTTCTGCTTTTCTGATAGTGACATGTGGCAAAACAGGAAAATTGTGCATGGCAGATAGATGAGTCTCCATCGCTTGTCAGTTCGAACAACACAAACAGGGTGTGAAAACACTCTCGTCTCCCGCGCCAGGCAACACATCGTTCTGGTCAAGGGCAGTCTGGTAAAAAGTCAAGAAGAGTTGGACAAATCTATTCCCCACTGGATTGTTCGGATGTCGATCAACATTGCACAGAACACACGTGCCCAGGTACAAAGCTGTCAGATTGACATCATGACAGTGGGAGGTATAAGAAGATTAGACTGTGATTATCTGCCTATCGGTTTACTGCCCACTCTGCAAAAGGATGTGCTGTTGTGTGAGAATGAGCTTATTAGGAAAAAAAGATTCCCGATAAATCTGCTGAAACTTTGCTCATGAATACAAATTAGACTTCATTGTGCGTGAGAATAACAAGTAGCGTGAAGCAACCGGTATTTATCCCGAATTCAAGGCAGGGAAGCGGCAGTCAGTCACAGTCGGGACCTCTTTCTGCCTGGCCTTTTTAATTTGCTCTGTAGCAATAGAGGCCGGACTGCATACACGTCCAACCTTTGAGAGAGAAGACAGCTTTTTTCCAAAACAGATTGTTTTGGTCTTTCTTCGAAGGAGAAACAAGCAGAGCCCAACAATTTCAACAAATCTCTCAAGAACAACGTTTTGCTGGAAGAAGAAAAGAAAGAACCTTGTTTGCATTTTTTCCTGTTGGAAGTTCGTTCACCTGCATTAAACGTTTTGTTTCGCAAAAGAATGAAGCCTTGTTGTTGCTTCGTTTGACACTTGCGAATGCTTTTTCGTCTTCCCGTTTTGAAAAAGTTCGGGTGGGGTTGCTATGGTGATGGTTCCTTTGAAATTAAAATCAGCCTTGAACAATCATACGAGAAAAAACAAACAGACAGAACATGTGTCGAATCTTTCAGTTCGTGAGGCCAAATGATGATGCAGAGAACAGCAGGCAGTCGACTTTTGATGTCACAATGTTTCGATACTGACACCATCAGTAGTGAGCGGTCAGTGAAGGCTGGTCTCGAGATCCTGGATAAGTGCTGCAGATGGGTTGGACTCTTTTTCAAATCAACCGTCGTGTTCTGGGTGTCAACTGTCAAACGGAGGGGTGGAATCAATCCCCTGCTGACAGGGTGCCTCACTTCCATAGGCGCGTTAATGACCTGATCCGAAAAGCCAAAAAAAGAACCCTCGCAATTCTTCGAATCTGTTTTGCAAACAACAGTTGCAGGGAGAGGAAAGTGGTTTTCGTGGCAAATATCGACGTTGATTCTGAGAAACTTGAAAGATTGATCGACGGAGGATTATCCACAGAGCTCTTTCCACCATGTTTTGTTACATGCATCCGTAGTCGCGTGTTCTTCCTTCATTTCGTTCTTGTCAACTCACTGATTCACCATGAAAACATCCTTCTCTTTATTAGGTGACAAACTGACTTCCAAACAAAACATTGCAAATTGAAAACGAGAACTGCGCTTGTTCATTCTGGAATGTTGCGATGAGTTGGGGGAAAAACACAAAAACACACTGCCACGCGCGAACTTCTGTTTGCCGGACACAGTTGCCCGTGACACGTTTTTGTTTTGAAAAGGAATTTGCAACTGAGATCATGCAAAGAGCAATTTTTTGGTGCGACAAACAAAATAGGTTGAAGCACGAGGAGTGGAACAAATTTGAAGGCACGCCAGCAGTTTCCAAATTAGTTTTCTGTGTGTTTCAAATTACTCTTTCATCTGAACAAATGGCAAAGAGGAATGTTTCATTGATGACCCCAACGTTGTGTGTTTGCTCTGGCAAATGTATCAATCGTACCTTGGGAAGTGGCAGTTTTCTGAGGCGGGATTTGCGTTACCTTGGATACAGCCTACATGGTTGGTCTGCTTCCATCAGTTATTGACAGATTCTGGTCCACTTCCAAAGAGAATGCATGGGGAGAGTGGTGAAGGGGCAGGAAGGGGACCTTTCAGCAAGTGTAAAAGACTGTGAAAGGGTACCTTCAAAGGAGAATCAAGATAGCAAATCTGTTTCTCCGGAAGCAGCATCAAAAGCAACTGCGCGCCCTGATTTCATGGAAACTTGGGTCCGACTCCAAAGATTAAAACCGCTGCAGGAATGCGTGGTAAATGCAATCACTGACTACCTTCCAAGAAAAGCGCAACGAATCATTCCGGAATGTCGACGGAACACAACCGAAGGGATTACAACTATTTTCTCGCGAGACATTCAAAGTCACACCTGCACAACAAGAAGTCCCAGACGATTTGTCAAAATACGAGTAGAACCCTGGTTGAAATACGAAATGACAAGGTTCTTGGACGGACACAGTTTCTCCCTTTCATTGTGCTGCTATTTCAGGCTGCTGCTCCCTTACCCTGAGCCTTTCAGAGATCCTGGACCGAGACTGTTTTTTCTTGCCACCTTTAACTGGACTGTCGCAAAAATCAATCTCAATTTACTGACATAATTGCTTGTGCACTTTTTACCTCTGTCTCCCGTTTCAAGGAAATTCAGCAGAAAAGGAGCCATATTGCTCGAGGAATGCTTGGCCTGAATCACAGTCTCTCGCATCAACCCAAATGACCAAGCAGCAGCATTCATAACAGCCTTGTCCGTGAGGCAAACAAAATTCCTCACTCGATCAGAATCTTGTCGCCAGAAGGGATGGATAGTTCTTTCACAAAACCACCGCCGTTGGGAAGTGAAGTTTTCAGAATTCACCAACGTGAAATTCAGACTTTTTAACAAGAAGGTCTTGAAGCAACAACGTTAGAAAAGTTGTCTTCACCTCAATGAATGCGCACGAATGATTCTGAACAAAATGGCATCCTTTGAGAAACACAACAAAATCATCTGAAGGAAAATTCCCCAGCTTTGATGTAAATTCCACAGCAACTTTATTCTCGCGCAGTTCTCATGACTTTCATTTATCTGCAGCTATTCTGAGGAACCGGAAGTCTCTTTGTTGCCGAATGCAACAGATACCGAATAATGAGGAGAATATTTCTTTCTTCCTGAACGGGTTGCTATGACTACGGCCGTTGTCAAGTTAACAATGATGGGCTCAGATTTCACGTGAGTCTTGGAAAGCTCTCACACGGTGGGACCCTGGGAATGTACGGAAGGAAGCAGGACCTGCTTTTCTTTCTGCATGACAAGATGATTCAGTGCATTCACAGGTAAATGTAAAAGCCCCGGTTATTCGCATGTTGCTGGGTGTGTTGTGCAAATCGTACGTCTACATCTGGAAGCAACACTGGGAATGACTTTAATTGAGGCATTGGAAACTGTGAGTTTGAAAGCAAGAACTCCTGTGGAGGATCACTGCAACAACTGTGCTTGAATTCTTGATACACGACACTGCCAGCTGCATGGCCTCACACAGGACTCGGAGGTGGTGACACACAAGAGGCAGTATCAAAGCAAGGATATGCACTGCGACATGACAGACTACCTTGAAAGGGCGGCTTCATAGTTCACTCCATGTCAGCTCGTGGCCCCGAGGATTACAATATCTGCAAGGACCTGTCACTCAAAAGCCAGCGAGCATTAACGGAAGCCACACTTGTTTGAAACTGCAATCTTCTCCAATTTCAAGGGAACCGTTGATCGTCTTGTTCAGTTCTTGCTCTGGAAACGTTCGTTGGCTTGTTTCGAGCGAATGTGTTGGTTTCCAAACTGCTTCACACACCAAGCATTTTGTGCTTTTGCTTTGGGGAATCCAATGACCCTGAAAGAAAGTTCGGTCGTTCTGCGTCTCTGGTCCTAGTTTGCCAACGCTGCAGTAAATCCTGAAGAACAAACCGCACGAATTATCCACTCGTGTGGAGACTTATCCAAACCCGATTCCTGCATCCAACTGCTGTGGTTGTTTTGATGCAGGACACGTTCAGACGATTGTTAGAATTTGCTGTCGGAAGCTGTAGGCAAAGCGGTGGCATTACGGTTACGAGTTGAATGGACTTATACAAATCAAGAACCCAAACGCCGCTCAGGGGACACATACCAACACCAACCTTGTCAAGGTAGCTTCAATATGGCATGAAGGGCAGAGAGCCTTCAGAATGCCAGATAACGACTCTTACAACCACCAGCAACTAAAAATCCCCCAACACGTTAACAGCTGATAGAATATATGTTTTTTTTTTGTGAAAGAAGCATCCATATGGTTCGATTTTTTCGTTCTTGGCTGGCTCGGCCAAGAACGCTTCTCTTTGTTTTCACCTGCAGGTGCAGCCTTCTCTGTGCACCGCATCTGAAAGGTTCTGCCAGACTCAGGAGATTGTTTCTGTCGTAAGACTGTCGCAAAGAACATGGCCAGCAATTTTCTAATGAGAGTAGCAGTTGCTTCTCTGAACTTTGAATCGTTCATTTTGGCCTACAGACCGAGGGTATCATGGAGTGGAGCCTGGTCTCGATGCAGAGAGATGAAAGGTCTGAGAAAGAGCAGCACACGTAATGGCGTCTGTTTAGCTCAAGCATCCTTTGATTGCCTCATTTCCGATGTCCTGCTTTTTCCTGCAGGAACTTTCCTTATCTTAATTGAAAGTAGGATATGCTTTCTTTTTCCATTCCTGCTTTGTCTGAGGACTGGAACAGGCTCGTTGAAAGACTTCAACAGCTTCCTGTCTCCCACTGTTTTGCTGACTGAGCGAAGGTCAAAGTTCTGTCGAAGACTTACTTTCAACATTTTCGAGAATATTCTTGAGGCCTGTGTCGCAAATGACAATCATCAAGTTGACAAAAGTGGCAACATCTATGGCTTGCAATTCACTCACGAATCGAGGTTTTGAAGTTGAGAAGGTTGTTCTGCGAACTCAACCCTCTTGGTGACAACAATACCAAGGTGACAGTGGCTCCGATGGGACAAAACGTTGCATTGGATCAAAGCTGTCGCGCTCTCATTGAAATGGAAATGCGCCCTTTTTGTCACGGCCCGCGCACACTCAAACTTCAGCCACCCAGAAGTTTTCCACATTGCACTGAACACGGCTAATTTCACTGTTTTCTTCCACCATTTGATATCAATTAGATCAACTTTTGTGAAAATAATGTCTGTAGCATTCCCAGCACAACCATTCTGTCGACACACCAACACTGCTCCCTTGGTTGAAAAAACTGTCCCATGTGCCCTCTGATGCTTTGCTCCTGCTTGCCCTGCGTGGATAGGTAGTGTATGCGCTCTCGGTTTCCAGTTCTGATGGTGAGTAACAAACACGAGAACCCAACGTGAACAATGTGATTCACGTGTACGTAATTTTTCATCCCAGAAACAGGGTTCGTTTGAACCGACGCATTTTCTGACAGAGCAGGCAAGTGACTGGTTTGCCACTCAGAAGCTTCTTGGAGACCTTGTTCATCTCGCAAATGGATGCGTGGTCTTTGAAAAATCATATTAGGGGTTTCATTGAGGTAGTTGCCTGTTCGTTCTTGTGCATCATGGAGCTGTCAGAAGCAATTCCAAACGCAATTCATCTCCGGTGTTTCTGTCAGGGAGGACATTCTTTTCGAAAACTCCTCAAGAAAATCATGTTGGACTTAGGTCACCGGCAAAGAGGTTTTTCCAACGAGATCTCAGACATGAGAGCTGTTGGTTTCTTGAGTGGAGGCGCCGAACGAACCACAGGTCCCTCACGCAGATGAGGAGTATTTTGTGAGAAACGCACTTGATTGACGTTCTCTGCCTGCGATGAGGCGTTTGTTCTGTGCACCATTTGTCTCAGCAATTCCATTTGTTTACCTGCGACGGTGTCTGAGTGCAGGAAGTGTAACACTTAAAGTGAAATGCATTCCCACTGTCTGTAAATATAATAGTGGCACTGTGTTTGGATTAGATCAAATAAACCCAGCCTCCAAATGGTTTTCTTGCATCAGCCAATATTTATCCAAGGAGAATATTCATATCTCTTTCTGGATGGATGTACCGGTACAACTTGCCTCTCCCGAAGCAGAGAAATGTCACGGATATTTTAACTCACTGATCGATCGAGATCGAAATATCGTTCAGGGAATAAAAAGCACACAGGTTAAACCTTGGGCAAGTTTCTTAAAGTTGCATCAGCAAAGAACAGTATTGACTGCATTTATTCACACTTGGTTCATTTTTGACTTCTCGTGCTTTGCACACAACAACCAGCAAACTCTTTGACAGTGTTCACAAGAGTTGATAGTTGCCAGAGACATGGTGCCAATGACTTACAGGGGAAAAGACCGAAAACATTCGACGGTTGTCGCAAGAAAGTGACAAATCGTACTTCCAAAACATTTGAGTGTTCTTGCTTTTGCATCTTTGAATCTTGCAGGACGGCATTGTGAATCCCGAATCAAAGACTGGATGACTTTGACCACACCAGCTCTTGGTCGGGGAGGGAACTTGGCCGAGGGGACGCTTCTCCAGCTCCGTGCAAGATGAACTTCCTGTTTCGCTAAACGGCAACATGCTCGCTTTCTGTGTGGGCTGTTCCGCGCCACACGAAGCAGTGGAATCAGCAGAGATAGAAGCAGCTGTTAGCAGAGGAAGCATGGCCACCGCTGACAGCTGCTTGCCTTTGTGTGGACCAAATGTACAGTCTTCTGTAGAGTGGAGTCCGCTCGCTCTGACAACAGTACTCACAGTCGCCAAGACCCTTTTGCTCCAAATGTGAAACAAAGAACACAAAACATGCAGGTAGAAAACACACACAGGTCTTGAAGTGCGTTGCACACGAGAGGTCGAGTTGTGCAACAAAACAGTGACAAACACGCCCCACCACATTTATTTATCACGAGCTTTGCAATTCGAAACTGGCTAAGAAAAAGCACAAAGCTACAAACAGTGAAAGTACGGGGGATGGGGAAATATCTCAACCTCTGCTTGGTGGCATTATCTATGAAATCGCTCTGGCTGTTAACAAAAACCGAACGACAGCCTCAAGCTGGAGTGTTAAGGCAGCTTCATTGCAATAGTAACACACATTTAAGGCCAGCTTCATCGCAATAATGAACTAGACTTTCGGCAATCATTGCAATCGTAGGAGACGAATTGCAATCAACAGAAATTGTGACTTGCTTATCTGATTTTAAAGGAAATTAAAGTTGGGCATTGATCAGAAAGACGAATTCGCTTTGAAGCTGTGTTGTGGCTCAGGAGCGTCACTTGCAAGTTAAGGCACGAGAGAAAGAAAGCAAGACTGGGGGACTTTCGATTCACAGATTGGAGTTTCCCACTGAGAATCTGGTTACTTGAGCCACTGTCTGCTTCGCTTCTTTTCAGGATCTGAACTTTACGGAAATCATTGCTGTCCACTTGGGTCTGAAAGTTTGAGAGAAGACATTGTTGGAGAGGTGGAGGTGCTCGTAGCGACAGAGTCAAACTCATTAGCCGTACATCGTTTGTCAGTGTTTCAGCACAAAACAAGGCCTGTCTCAACTTGGACTGTCACAGACTAAATTGTCTTGTCTGAAAAGGGATATTCCGACAAAGAACTGCAACGTCTAATTCCGTCATCTGAGCTAACGGTCCAGACAAGACCATACTTAACTTGATGTTAATTGGATATGCCAAGCTGCACCCAGGACTTTTTCTGAGAACGAGTCGCAGCAAATTGTTTTGAGACACTGGTTATCAGCCAGTCAACGTGAAAAGAAGACAACAGAAGAGGACAAGAACTTGCAACGGAATTGAGAAGTACTTTGTGACGGACTGAACTCTTTGTCAGTGCACGAACTTGCTGCCTTGACCGATGCATCCTGTCTTGAATCATTTCCATGCCTTTGGATAAAACGGGATCTGGTAAAGAACCAGCAATTTGGAAAAGGATTCGTTTTCGAGCAACCTTCTACATGTTTCGCTCAAAGTTTCAAACCCTCTTTCCTTACTTCAGGAAGCACATTTTCCTGCGAGAAAAAACAAGTAAGCGTTTTCATACTTTTGAAAAATTAACTGGAAACACGACTTTCTGAAAATCGCGCCACTGCGTGTTCGCAATGCAGCGTGGGTTTGTATGGAAAGCAGGTGCGAACGTAAAAAACTTGCTTGACTTTCACCAAGATAAATATTTTATTTCAACTGGAGTGTATTTCTTGGCTCACATTGTCATGCCAGATGTTTTCAAATGACAGCTGAACAAAAAACTACAACTGTGAGTGTTCGCAAATGAAACGTCAACACCTGGGGGAACAGGGGGAGCAGTTTTCGTGAAAACTGCAAGCTGCATCGTTGGTGCTCCTGGCCTTGTTGAAATCATATGAACCCCCCCCCCCAATTTTGTACGAGAAAGTCTTTGCTGCAGTCAACAATCGTATTTTTTCAACACGAAAAACAAAACATACGAGTTCTGACAGCACAAATGCAAAAACCTGTCTCTGCTTGGTAGAAGCCTTCCACCGGTTTTCTTACTTGCGAAGGACAGTAATCAGATGTTTGCGTGCAGTATCATTCGCTTTTGCTCACGCGGGCAAGTGGCACGAAGACCAACAATCTGCTCAACTACGTCGTCTCACAAGATGGACCTAGGCTCAGCGGAAGAACCAACGGTCTCACGGCGCGAGCCTCAAGCCTCGTTGCAATGTGAAGAAAAGGCTCATTGTTTGCTCCTCCCGATGCATCATTTTCTCGTCAAGAAAAACAATTGTCTGAAATTTCATTCGCTTGGGTCTCGAACTTGACTGTGACCCAGACGAGCACAGGCAAAATTTGTAGAACGTCAAGGGTAACAAGTCTCACTTTCACGTTGTGCTTGTTTATTTTCTTGAAAGAAGGATTCTCGACTTGGGATTTTCTCGAACTTCACCACCATACGTAACAACAACATTGACATGAAAGGCAGTTATGATTTGTGTCTCTTTCTGGCATCTTGTATGTCTGGAAAAAGACAGCGGAGAAATAATCAGTTTATCTCGGACTGATGTCCATTAGTGAATAGCTTTTCACGTCGACACAGTGAAACTCTCGAGACATGAAAATGGAACCAGAATTACATTAACGGGGTTGATTCACTGTGATACGAAGAAGTTGCACCATTCTTCCTGGACATGCAGGATCAGGGAGTGGAAGTTACATGACTTTCTGAATGAACAAAACCCAAAGAAACTATCGAGGAGAGCAGCACATCAGTTGCATTTCTGGGTGGTCACTGAAGATGCGCTGACAGGTTGATTTTCCATTTTGTGCTTCTCGCTCCAAAGAGCTCTGTGCCAAGATCAGAGAGCCCACGGGATGAGGTCTGGTCTGGCCCTTCCTGACTTTTGGAAAATTATTGTGGCTTTGACGATGCACAAGCACATGTTTGTGCCATTTTTGGTGCGCTTCTCGACGCAGGAGTTTGGGTACTCGTCCGACGATCAAACTTGGTTTGGGTCCGCAAAAACCTTTCTGAATTTGTGGAGATCATGAGAACATTACGCAAAACGATCACTCGTTCAACACAGACCTCGGGGAAGTGTTTCTGTCGAGGCTTTATAACAATCAGTATCGAGCTTCAGACCACACACTGTGCCCCAAGAATTGACACGGAAACCAACCTCCTGTTCCCCAGGCTCATTTCGGACGGGACTGGTGTGAGGACGGATGTGTTGGGTCTGCACAGCAAAGACCCCAGCCTAAAAGCCAGGGTTGATGCTGGATTACTTGTATTTTCTTCTACAACCAAACGTGTCAAACAGAACACAATTCAGACCAAACGTTGCTGGACAACAACCAACCTCGTGATGCATTGTCGTTGCAAGAATTTTTTGGCTGCCAAGCTTCGTCAGGTACGGCCATTCGTGGAACATTACGTCGCCATCGGAACAAAGCCAGGTGAGCGATGTACTGCCGTTCTGCGACACAGGCGGGTCGGTTTCATCAGCGGAATGAATTACATTACGGCTCTATTGGTTTGCGCAGGATTTATTGCCCAAATCCAAATTAATTGGAGTTTGTTTTCACAATGATGGCGTCGACATCATGAACTGAGTGCACGTACCAAGACACGCTCACATGGGAATCCAGAAAAAAATGTGTTTGGCTTGGCATGAATACTCGTTTTTGCAACACAAATTTCACATTGCAAAGCACTGAAATTTCAAGCAACATTTTCGAGACTTGGACTGGCCGTGTGCAAGCCTGCTTTCAAACTAAACTGGAAAGCTCAGTGCTTTTCCGGAGCCGCGGGCTTGAAAACGCACTGCAACGTGTGTGCACGTTCACAAGGCAGCAGTTTTGCGCGTCGCAAGCGATCACTACTGAGCAGATGCAGGCAGGGGGATAATCACCACTGAAAACTCTTGGCAGCATTAGGCTCCCTCAGGCAGCCACTGAGAATTCTGAGTGGTGGAGACCCAAATCACTCCTGCGAATTTCTCAGTGGTGATCGCCTGACCCCCAATGGTGATCAGGGTGATCACCACGTACGGCCCGTACTGCCTCAACCTATTGCCAGCGCATATCGCATTCTCGTTCCAGAGGACTTCCCTGCTTTTTCAGGAGCCATCACTCCTGATCACCAAAGAGTAGATGCCTGAGATGGACGATGACTGCCAGAAACGTTTCGGCAGTCATATTTTGGAGCGGGCGATCACCACCGAAACGAGCGATAGTCGTCGTGCCTGGTCACTGCCTTACTGTTGAGATCAATCCCGTGTCAACATTTGGCAAAAATTGTCGCTTGGAAGTCAACGGTTTTTGACTGGACTTTGTGAGTCGTGTCGTGCGTACAGCAGCTTCTCTGCTTGAAAAGCAAAATTTTTGGTTTTCAGACAAATTCATTCGCAAATCATGTGCGAGCTCTGCAGACTGGGGAGTTCGCTTTGTTTGGAACGGTCGTATTTTGGTCTCTATCAAGCGTTCTGTCGGCTTTAATGCAATCAGTTAATGAATCAATGCCATATCTCTTTCATCAATGATCAGCGAATCAGCGTTGCTGATGTCCGGAAGCGAATTAATTCAAGGTGTGCGGATTCACTGCATCGCATGGACCAGGACAATGGTCTCGAGAGTGTTATACGGTCTTCCCTGCAGCATCTTCGCGTTTTTACTTGGATACTAAATCTCATCAAACACTTTACGTCAGTGTCTGTGAGTGAAGCCCTTCGTGGGTGAAACCCTCTCAGCAGCAGATTTGTCTTCCTTTCCAACAAGAACAACGACGCTTTGATGATGCTTCTCCTGTCGTGCTGTTGCTGCAGTGAACCCGGACACAGTAGAATTAAGATACAGCCATTAAAGAACGATACATCATCAGAACAGGTTGCTGAAAGTAGCAAACAGGTTGCTTCAGATCCATAACTGCAAGTTCTTGTCCGCAACACATTGCAAAAGTGTGACCAATGTTTTTTCTATTGTTGGCAGCACGTAGAGAACACTGCACAAGTGTGGAGAATTTCACACTGCACCTGTGTTCACCGGGTGTCTGACGTTCCTTGGCTCTCTGCTGCTGGGAGAAACATAGACGGTGTGTGCGTTTCGTCGTTTTGGGTGGTGATGCCTGAACACATTTCGAATCACAAGAATCAGGGGCCGGTGGTCTCAATCCTGGAAGAACTTGTTCCTCGGTTGTCGCATTCATGGCACTCACGCCTTGCAGCTTTGTGCCAATGGGGCTGCGAACGTCTGCACGTACTTGTGTCACTTTGCTGGTGCACAGGTCAGATTCATTTCCTTTCGAGATCGAAACGCACATTCTCGACAACATATTGCAGAGTTTACCCCTTCACTAAAGGCGGCAGACTGTGGATGCAACAAGAAAACGTCTGCAGTCCAAAGCGTTGATTAATTAACGTTTGTCATAGTTTAGTCTGACGCATCGAGAGTCCAAAGGAACCCAGGCCTCGTCTGGGGAAATTTCTGTCTGTGTAGATCTGAATGTCTGTAGAGGCAGCTTTGCGTGATTTATAATTCATCAAAGCAAGTGATTACTTTTCAAGGACCTTACTTATTCGCAAAGAACACACGTCATTCAGCGAATCTTTTGCGTACGCAATGTCTGTCGCCCAACATGACCCCCGTCATACTCTGTTGATGAAGTCCTTTGGACGGGGACGTTCGAGTCTTCATGAGATTCTGACTGATAGCAACTGTTCCATATGATCTCACAGGTTTCTGTAGATGACCACATTTGGATGGGAGTCTTTACACAGCTTAATTTTTCACATTCGCGCTTGTCAAGCAACGTAATCCGAAAATATCATTCCTGTGAGTGTGACTTCAACAGGGCCTGGTTTACTACAGATGTGAGGCAAACCAGTGCATGCAAATAAAGTAGAAAACGTCTGTTGCTCCATCAAGGATCGCTCAAGTTTTCAAATCCCAACATATATCAGAGACTGGAAGGTAATTCCCGCGGAAAAACGAGGCGAGAGGCAGAGGAAATTTGAGGTGTTCCAAAAACCTTCCAAACGTTGCTGACGCTGAAGAAGCCCCTTTCGTCAGGAAACCTGAGAGACATCTCATTTGTCACGTACCTGTATTTTTTTGCAAACCGTGCGACAGAGAAATCAACTTTACTGCCAAGAAATTTCAAGCGTCACAGCCTCAGAGTGTTTGTTGAATCTGTGAAACGGCTGTCAGGTTTCATCAAAGATCCTGGTGGTGGCTCGTAGGCAAGTGCGCAGTGGCTTCATTCAACGGTGTTAGAACCTCGCTGAGACTCGTTGATTCTGCACCCTGCTCGAACGGTGGCTGTTACATCCTGTGAAATTGGATCTATGCATTAACCACACGGTCGGGTAGATAATTAGCTTGCCTCTGATGTGCGATGCCAGAACTCAAAACTTGTGTGTGATTTCCCTCTTAGCTGCACGGCCGTCTTGTGGAAAGTACTCACTTGATACAGAAGGTTTTGCTGTAAACAGAGCTTAATTGTTTTACATTGGCGCCTTGAAAAAAATTGCCAACTCTGATGTCGTTGCAGAAATCGGCTGGTTTCTTGAGGTATATTTTCTCTCTTGGTCTGACACACTGCTGTCGCCAGACCCGGAACCACGGACCCTTTGCACTTCGCAACACCCGAACATCCTTTGGCATAATTCGTTCCAAAGGCGTTCACAATGTTGCGCTGAAGTAATCTTCCTTGTCGCCCCAGTGGACTAATCTCACAGTCCCCGCCGAAAAGAGGTTTCAGCCGAAACAGCGTCGACAGATCTTCGTGGCATGCAAACACACGTGCAAAGATATGAGTCGCTGTGCGTGGGCACCGCTCGTCATCCGTTCCGGCTCTTTCACTGCACATCGCTTCCCACACACCTGGTTGGATAATTCTGGAAAGTCGAGAGTGAGGAGAGCAGCTTCTCTCTTCCCACACGACAAACGGAGATTTAGCTATTCCGAACACTTTTGGTCAGAACGAACATCCAACACACTGTTCTCATCTCGAATGTCATCACCATTTCAACGTTTGTGTTTGTCACTTCAGCATCATAGAAGTCAATGCGGCTTTTTTCACAGCTGTCTGTCTTGTGTGGAAAACAAGAAGCAACTTTACAACAACTGCCGAACTCAGTTTCTTTCTGTGGTTCCTCGCCTTTCATTAAATTTTGCATTTCTCATAGAAAGGGAGTTTTTTGATGAACGGCAAAGTTTGCCCGTGAACTTCTGTCAGTTTTCCGCACAAGAACCGACATCCTGTGCACGAGTTAGGTTGCTGCCATGGTTCGTTCTTAGAAAACAATTGCCACAATCTGAAACATTCTTTTGTTTGTCTTTGCAGGTAAGTGACATTGAAGCTCACACACGCCGCATCAGAACAGTGAAAAATGACAGGTAGCACTTTGAAACTTCGGTGAAAGGTCACACAAGCTTGAAGCTGCAATTTTGCACCTCGAATTCTGAAACCTTCCCGTGGAGCGTCGTCTCTGCTTTTCACCTTGGTTTTCACCTTGGTCAGGAAATCTTTTCGATTATCCTTCACCTGACCCATCAGTGGAAAAAACAAACTTCTGCCTTTTTTCCTGTGAATTTGTTGCCGAGAGTTCCGTCCACATGACTGACACCTGTGGTTCATGGCTGAAGAGTTGTAAGTCTCTTTGCTGTCAGGAAGTCTCTCCCTTTCACATTGCGCAGCCAGTAGATAACAGCCCTTGGTGCGAAACACAGATAACATTCAATCCGTAGGATTGTCAGTGCCTAACAAAGACTGTTTTGACTGACGGAATTTGTTCAGGAAAGAAGCATAGCTGATTGTTTTACTGTATCTTGTCTCAGGGCGTCGTCTCTGACAGTTCGTGAATTCCTCGACAACCGTCTCTTTGAAAATATTTTCACCTATTCATTTTTGTGACAAGAGAGGAGTTGATTCTGGAAAGGTAGAAATCATGCATCGTAAGACTTGTCGACGGAACAATCTCTTTTCGGTTCCTGCCACAGAACATGTCACTGTGAGTCTCGTTGACTTGACCATCCCCCGCGTGACGGTGTCCCGAGCAGTGGAGTGATGAAGGGAGGACAGCCGTTTGAGGCGAAACCTTTGCAATGGCGCTTTAGTCAGGATCCCCATTCATCACCAATGACCCAATTCTCTCCTCGGCGACCCAGTTCGTTCGTGTCAAGTGCCACTGCATTGATCAGCAACTATAGTTGGACACATTTGTGTCACGAATAACACTTTATGATCAACATTTATGCCTGTCATAAAGATGAGAGATAAGTCCTTGCAAGCTTCTGTTCTTCAGAAGTTCGTCCTCCCACTTCTTCCTTGTTTGGAGGTTCGGGCATACACAGCAACTGGGTTCTTTTGATGCGTTTGAAGAAATATATCCAGGCACGACCAGGCCCTGATTCGTTTTCCCCTCGAAACCAACTGCTTGGTGCACTGAGCTGAGTCGTGATCTGAGAAGAAAGATGAGAAGGAAAGCGAGATGGGTTCACAAACGGGACAAAAACGTAAATGTTCAGAGATTTGCGCTGACATGAATTTCGTGAGATCAGTGAGGTCAGATGCACTCAAATTTTCTTCTGCAGTTGCAGAAGGAGCTAGCTTTCTTGTTAAGTCGATTCAGAACGAACCTTGCTGCATTCAGATTCTGATATTCCCTTCAACATGTGGGAGAACAACCTTCTCACAGTCCTTTGGTGGTCACACAAAGACTCAAGAACTGGTTCTATTCGGACAATTGATTCCTTCTGTGTTCAGCATGTCAGCAGAATATCTCTGCCACAAACGCTCATGAGCAGGGATATCGCCAGCATGATAGATGGAAGCTCAATGCAGAAATATTGTCATGAAGCGATCTAAACATGTAACAGAAGATAGTTCAATTGAGTTGTCAGAGTGCTCTCCCGGATGGGAGCTGTTACTATGACAGCCTCATCATTTCCATACAATTAGATGCTTGTTGCCCGGGAAACTGCAAAAAAGGTTTGCCACAGCATGACTAGATCATATTTGGAAAGAAACTTCAGAGTCAGGCAGTCCTGAAGGATTCCATTTTCGGGGGTGAACGAGGTAACAAGATTCCTGACCAGCTTGGCTTTGCCCTTGTCTTGTGGGTGAATCAGAGAAATCGGGCAGAATGCTAACGAGACGAATTGGCTTAGTTTGAATACTTGATCTGTTTCTGCTCAATGAGAAGCAACATTTCCACTTGCGCAACAGCGCAGCCTATCTGGTGGCCGCCGAGCTGACCAATGTTTTTGCACCCGACTTCTGTGTCGTGTGTTTGCAGTTTGGTCTGAAATTTTGCATCTCAAGCGTCGGCGTCGAATTGATGAAAAGAATCCGTGTGTCCCTCCATGAGACTTTTCCAGGGGAACTCGACGAGGGACCTCTTCCCCCGTTTTGGTCCTTGACAGGCCAGAACAAGTTGTTTCTGAAATTCATTGTTGTGTTGATGTGTTGCAAAACCAAACTCTCGGTGCGAAGAAGAACAGTCTTGTTTGCCGTGTGCTCACAAGTTGCACAGAACATTGCAACGGAACATGACCTCACAGCCTTCAGAGCTGCCTTTATGTGGATGACCACAGAGCAAATCGCGATGAAATATTGGAAAATGCCACCACAAAGTACTTTGAGAAGAGGCAAACAACGTACTCTCAATGTTCATGTTTGAGCTGCAGTCGCATTGGCCTAGAACTTGGAATCCGCATGGAACTTGGAATCCGCCAAACTGTTGTCGTGTTGTCAAGTATTCTTGGCGACAACTGAGTTCCTGTGGGCATCAAAGGGTTCTGAATACTTTAGCTGCTATTGAAATTGTCCCAACTTTTTGTGCCGTCAGTATCAAGTTGCGCAAGTTTTTTCTCAACATCGTGAATCCAAGAAAATGGAAATCCATAACTCTTGGGGTTTCTTCAAGAAACTACAGCTGTTCACCAAACGAGCGCGTTTCTGAGACGAGAAAAAAACCTGGACCTTGACTGGAGCACGTGTATGTGGAAGGTTTTGAAAGTACGTTTTACCCATGTTCGCAGGCCACTATTCAGACTCTCTTCATTTTTGATTGTCACTGCTGTACAACCAGAGGCCATTGCGACTCGAACATACATCTGCCGCTTTTCTCCTCATGATCGCTTGGCGTGCGACCACCAACAACGTTACTGTCAGCAAGATTTTGTCCACACAGGCCAACAAAATGATGCTTAAAACTTTTCCATTATCTAATCACAAGTTTCTGAAGCATTAGGCAATTGAGAACCTTTCAGCAAATGGCAAAATGTCAAAAACAATTTCTTACTCGTAGCTTTCTATTCTGACTCTATAAATATGGTAATGGAAGTTGAGCTCCGAGAAGATACTCTCACGTCTACGTCGAAGTCTAATCACAGCACTGACTGCCTCATGTTGGCTTTTCCTCTTTCTTGCCCTCTTTGGGTGAGTTCCGGAAACTGCTTTGTTGCTTTGCGCACACTTGCTTTTTGCAGCTGAATCGGCACGGCGCTGCGGGATTCAGCCTTCTGCATTCAGTATTCGAGTTGTCGGAGTTGTTCTGAACTGGAACAAACAGGGAAAGTTGCAGCTCCCAGAGCTTTGACCCAGTTCTCGAGAGATGTGCCCGAAGCAATTGTCAACATCTGGCTGTCAGTCTTGCCTGTGCTTGAATTCAAAACAGCTCATTGATTCCTTTTTCGATGCACCGACATGACATGAACGAGAAGTGTCCAGGATGTTTTGAGTCATTGTGAACTTCTTCCCCTGTAGAGCCTGGCTTTGTCCGTAGCTTTCTGTGTTACTTTGGCCGCGAACACATGGCGTCGTTACATCCCAGCCCGATGGTCAATGCTTACCCGTTCAGCTGTGCCCCTTCAGGCTGAAATACGTACTGCACCAACCAAACAAGAAGTTCCGAGGCGGGAACCCTGATGGTCGCGGAAGCGCAGGGGGTGGGGTGGGGTCTGGTAGGG